>ENA-UOOR01000085-UOOR01000085.1-fermentation-metagenome-genome-assembly--contig:-NODE-85-length-127897-cov-60.441662_pt1 | contig 127897 bp, 109 predicted proteins | sample MGYA00245780_ERZ724029 | MGnify/ENA primary metagenome ERZ724029 (study PRJEB28704, sample SAMN03018315) | fermentation metagenome | biome: anthropogenic terrestrial biome; feature: soil...
GCTCTCGCGACATCCTGTCGCTCGCCCCCTTTCGCCTGCTCGCCTTCGCCGGGTGTTGAATCCATGCTTCGCCAACGCTCGCTTTGTATATTTATGCAACCCTTATGCAACAAAAGGGGTTTTTGCAGCGGAGTCAACTATGATTAGTACAAAAATAGCCATCAGTTTATCTTCCCCGGCTTTTCATCCTTCTATTATGACAGGTATAAGCTCACACCTTAACCCTTATTACTGTTCTTATCAAGTATTAATTCATGCAATACCCGGGCTACTCCATCTTCCTCATTGGAAGGGGCCAGATAATCAGCGGCTTCTTTTACTGCTTCCGGAGCGTTGCCCATGGCTACACCAATTCCGGCCCACTTTATCATAGCCAGGTCATTATAACTGTCACCAAAGGCCAGAACCTTTTCCCGAGGAATACCAAAGTAACGAGCCAGCATCTTTAAAGCCAGCCCTTTATCAACGGAACGCTTCATTACCTCCAGGAAAACCGGTTTAGAACGGGTAATATACAATTCTTCCCCGTAACGCCGGTTCAATTCTTCTTCTATCGATAGCATCAGCCTTTCATCGAAAATAGAGGCTAATATTTTAGGTGTATCTTGCTCCCGCGAAACAGCTATGAGGTCATCATGAAACCAGGGCTTCATTCCGGACAATTCCGCGTAATATTGTGCTTCCGGGCTCCATCTCTCTATACAAAAACAATCATTAAAATAGCTCTGGTAAAATATCCCTCGTTCTTTAAAAAATATCATAATCTCGGTTGCCAGCTTGCGCGGCAATGGCTCATAATAGAGAACCTCCTCGGAAAGCGAATTTTTTACCAGGGCTCCTTGATAGGTGATTAATGGTATATCTACCTTTAATTGTCGGGCATAGGGCACGGCAGAGCGAAACATGCGCCCGGTAGCCAGCGTTACTTTAACTCCTTTTCTTTGCACCTGGCTGATAGCTTCCAGACAGGATTCCGGTATCTTCCAGGTAGAATCCAGCAGGGTATCATCCAGATCAATTGCAACCAGTTCTATGGACATCTTTTTCCCCCAGTTCGACAGGCATGCGACAGGCATGGGGACGGTTCTCTTGCCTGTTTAATGACAGGCATGGGGACGGTTCTCTTGCCTGTTTAATTACTACATGAGCAGTATAAGCATATTAAAAAATCATCACCTTGACAGAAAAGCCGAGCAGAGGCCCGGCTTCCCGTATAAATATTTTAAATCAATAGCTGACTCTGCTGCAAAACCTCTTTTGATGCAGAAGGGTTGCATAAATATACAAAGCGAGCGTTGGCGAAGCATGGATGCAGCACCCTTCGGGTACTCCTGATGTTCCATCCTGCGGGTGTCACTATTAAGGTTGCTGAGCGGTATATTTATACAAACCAATAAACATTAATAACTTTTTGCAGTAAAATCAATATCTTAATTCCTGAATCTAAAGGTCTTGTCATCGATAAAGAAGCTGATTATAAAACTGATGATACTGATAAGCAAAGCACTGACAATAGCCCAGCCGAAGCCATGAATATCAAAACCCTTGACGGTTGCCGAGGTTATCCACAGCATTACACCGTTAATAACAAAGGTGAAAAGCCCTAGCGTAACAATATTCAGAGGTAAGGTCAAGATAATCAACAACGGCCGGATTACCGCATTTACTATTCCCAGAAATATGGACCCGACAATAGCCCCCCAGAGCGTAAGTTCGAAATTCTCTAACAAAGCAGCAGTAATAACAATAGCCAGGATATTTAAAAACCACCTGAGCACCCAACCCTGCAAACAAGCCCCCTCCTTTCTCGCTTTAAGTATCGGAAGAAACTGCGGAGCAGTTTCAACACATAATAATCTCTTTCTTAAATCATACGGAATTTTCTTGCTTATTCCAACAGCTTTTTTCTCCACTTCGACTTATTTCCCGGGAAATATTCCGATAAGTGGAGTTTTCAACAAGCAGACTGGCGAAAGGAGGCGAATTGGGCGGAGCAGTGAGCAACAAAACCAGGTTTTAAATTTTTATTAGACTTATAGGTTCTGATTTTGGAAGAACTCTACTACCGCCAGCGCCGCTTTCCGGTTCATTCCCGGAACGGTTGCTATTTCATCCAGTGAAGCTTCCTTAATTTTGGCCACCGAAGTGAAATGAGCCAGCAGATTCTTCTTTCTCTGCTTCCCTATTCCCGGTATTTGGTCCAGGGCGGAAGACCTGATTTTTTTTGCCCTTCTTTTCCGGTTATATTCAATAGCAAAACGATGAGCTTCATCCCGAAGCCTTTGCAGCAGTTGCAGTCCATTATCCCGGGCCGCCAATACCAGCGGCTGGCTTTTACCTGGCCGGTATATCTCCTCATTCTTTTCAGCCAAACCAAACATCGGGATATCCAGATTCATTTCCTGCAAAACTGCTGCCACAGCATTAACTTGCCCTAATCCACCATCGACCAGTATTAAATCCGGCTCAGGCAAAAAAGCCGGATTAGCCTGGCGGGCATTCTCCAAACGCCTTCTTACGGTTTCAGCCAGTGAGGCGGTATCATTATTCTGTTGAGTTCTGATTTTAAAATGGCGATAAGCCTTTTTTTCCGGCTGGCCTCCGACAAAAACCACCATAGAGGCCACTGTTTCCTCCCCGGCCAGATGAGATACATCAAAACATTCCAGGCGATTAGGTACAACTTCCAGGTCCAGGACCCGCGCCAAATGTGAGAGGGCGGAGAACTGCTTATTTTCTTCCCGCTGCTTTTCCTCCAGCAACAAACGAGCATTTTCCAGCAGCATGTTGAGAACCTGTTTCTTTTCTCCTCTTTGCGGAACCCGGAGTTCTACCCGGTGGGAGACCCTGGATTTCAGCCAGGCCTCCACCAGTTTGGACTCGGAAGGCAGGTGGCTCAAGAGTATCTCCGGCGGAATATCCGGGTTTTCATCATAATAGTGTTTAATAAAAAATTCCATGGTTTCATTCTCATCTTCTTGGATAGGGCGCTTCAGCCAGAAGGTATCTTTGGCCACTATCTTTCCCGAACGGACTTTAAAAACCAGGACCAGGTTCTCCTTTTCCCCGCTTAGCATCCCCACCAGGTCCAATTCATAAGGTGAAGCCAGCTCAATCTTTTGTTTTTCCCCCAACTGGCGCAGGGATTGGATCTGATCCCGCAGGCGAGCGGCTTTTTCGAACTCCAGACTCCTGGCGGCCATAGCCATTTCTTTTTCTTTTTCCCGGACTATCTCTTGAAAATCACCCTCCAGAAAAGTGATTAAGGCTTGAACCTTCTGGCTGTATTCTTCTTCTGAAATTTCACCGCTGCAAGGAGAGAGGCATTTACCCATGTCGCGGTTGAGACAGGGCCGGCGCCGGGACTTCATAGTCCGGCAACTGCGCAGCCCGAAAACGGCGTTGAGCAGCTTGAGCGTATCGCGCAGGGAAGTAACATCGGTATAAGGTCCAAAGTAGCGTGATATTCCGTCTTTTTTCTCCCGGGCCAGATAAACCCGCGGAAATTTGTCAGCGACAGTGACTTTGATGTAAGGATAGCTTTTATCATCGCGCAAATCGATATTATACCTGGGCTTATAGCTTTTTATAAGGTTGTTTTCCAGAATGAGAGCTTCCATTTCACTGTGGGTGACGATAAAGTCAAAATCACTTACCCAGGCCATCATCGCCTTTACCTTGGGATGCATTCGCTCCGGGGCCTGAAAATAGGAGCGCATTCGCTGGCGAAGAACCCGGGCTTTTCCTACATAGAGCACCTGCCCCTCCCGGTTTTTGAACAAGTATACTCCCGGTTGGAGCGGCACCTTTTTTAATCTTTCCTTCAGCATCTCATCACCCATACTTCCCTCACCCCATGCCCCCGATTCTTGTATAAATATACCGCTCCAGCGTCCTTAATAGCGACCGAAGGGAGCATCAGTTGTGCCCGACAGGGCGCTTCGCATGGGCAACACCTGCGTCTTGTATATTTATGCAAGCCTTCTATATCAACAGGGGTTTTACAGTAGAGTAATAACTAACTCCTGAATACCCCCTACGTCCTCCGTCTTCCGTCTTCCGCTCCGTCATCCGTCTTCCGTCATCCGCCCTGTCATCCGCTCTGTCATCCGCCTTCCGACCTCCGACTTCCGTCTTCCGCTCCGTCATCCGTAAGGCATCTTGCAAATACTTGCCGGTATAAGACAAGGGGTGCTTGGCCAATTCCTCCGGGGTCCCTTCGGCTACAATATAACCGCCTTTTTCCCCGCCTTCCGGCCCCAGGTCGATTATATGGTCAGCGGATTTGATCATATCCAGGTTATGCTCAATAACCAGTACGGTATTTCCATTATCTGCCAATTTGTTTAGTACCGTAAGCAAATGTTTAACATCTTCCTTATGCAAGCCGGTAGTGGGCTCATCCAATATATACAGGGTCTTGCCGGTAGAACGTTTGGAGAGCTCGGTGGCCAGTTTCACCCGCTGGGCCTCGCCGCCGGAAAGACTGGGGGCCGGCTGCCCCAGTTGGATATAACCCAGGCCCACATCCTGCAAGACCTTGAGTTTACGATAAACCCGCGGGATATTTTCGAAAAGCTCCACTGCTTCATCTACGGTCATTTCCAGTACATCCGCAATAGTTTTACCCCGGTATTTAACTTCCAGGGTCTCCCGGTTATAGCGTTTGCCCTTGCAGACCTCGCAAGGTATATAAACATCGGGCAGGAAATGCATTTCTATTTTTATTATCCCATCTCCGGAACAGGCCTCGCAGCGTCCTCCCCGCACATTAAAACTGAAGCGTCCGGGCCGGTAACCGCGCAGGCGTGCTTCTCCCGTATGGGAAAACAGCTCCCGGATACCATCGAAAGCCCCGGTATAAGTAGCCGGATTGGAACGGGGAGTGCGTCCGATAGGGGACTGGTCAATATTTATTACCTTATCGACATTCTCCATCCCTTCCATCTGCCTATAACTGCCGGGACGATGCCGGCCTCCATGCAGTTCCTTCATCAAAGCGGGGTAGATTATATCCTCCACCAAAGTGCTTTTGCCGGAACCTGAGACACCGGTAATAAGCACCAGTTGGCCCAGGGGAATGGCGACTTCAATCTCTTTCAGGTTATGCTCCGCCGCCCCTTTCAGCAGCAGTTTTTGCCCGTTTCCTGCACGCCGCCGTGAGGGAATGGCTATTTCCAGTTTTCCGGCCAAGTATTGGCCGGTCAGCGATTCTTCCGCAGCCATAATGTCTTCCAGCCGTCCTGCGGCCACTACCTGCCCTCCATGTATGCCGGCCCGGGGGCCGATATCCACAATATAATCCGCCGTTCTAATCGTATCTTCATCATGTTCCACTACGATTACCGTATTTCCTAAATCCCGCAGCCGCTTCAGCGTAGCCAGCAGGCGATCGTTGTCGCGGGGATGCAGTCCGATACTTGGTTCATCCAGCACATAGAGAACCCCTACCAGGCTGGACCCCACCTGGGTGGCCAGGCGGATGCGCTGGGCTTCACCCCCGGAAAGACTCCCCGCTGCCCGGTCCAGGGTCAGGTAATCCAGCCCCACATCCACCAGAAAAGTCAGCCTTTCCCGGATTTCTTTTATCACCTGCCGGGCAATAAACAAGTCCCTCTCGTTCAGCTCCAATTGGCGGAAAAAATCCAGGGCATCCCTTACGGAAAAAGCGGTAACCTGGTTGATGTTCTTTTCCCCCAGCAATACCCATAAAATTTCGGAGCGCAGCCGCTTTCCCCCGCAGGCCGGGCAGAGGGTGGAACTCATATATCTTTCGATATCTTCCCGGGCCGCCTCGGATTTGGTCTCGTGGTAACGGCGCTTAAGATTGTTGAAGACCCCCTCGTAACTGGAGCGAAAGCTGCCGGTTTCTCCGTAAGAATTGGTATAAACTATCTCAAAGCGCTCCTTACCGTTTCCATATAAAATAGTTTTAATTTGTTTGGAGCTCAACTCCTTTAAAGGACTATCTACAGGGATATTATTCCTGGCCGCCATAGCCGCCAGTATCTGGTTATAATAAGTGTGAAAGTTCCTGGACCAGGGGATTACCGCCCCCTGCTCCAGGCTCTTGTTCATATCCAGCAGCAAATCCGGGTCAATTTCCCGTTTCTCCCCCAACCCATCGCATTCCGGGCAGGCCCCGAAGGGACTGTTGAAGGAAAACATGCGGGGACTGAGCTCCGGCAGGCTGAACCCACATTCCGGACAGGCAAATTCCCGGCTGAAGAGAATTTCTTCCTCATTGCCATCTTCCTGGAGCAATCGGGCTTTAACTATACCCTCTCCCAGTTCGAAAGCCAGCTCCAGGGATTCCGCCAGGCGGCTCCTGATGCCCTCTTTCAGCACCAGGCGATCAACCACCGCAGCGATATCATGCTTCTGGTTTTTAGCCAGAACAATCTCCTCATCGGCCGTGTACTCGAAGCCATCTACCAGCACCCTTACGAAACCGTCCCGGAAGAGGTTCTCCAAGACTTTCTTATGCTCCCCCTTTTGCCCTTTGATAATGGGCGCGAGCAGTTTGAGCCGGCTTCCGGCAGGCAGAGCGAGCAAACTATCCACTACCTGGTCCACCGTCTGTTTTTTGATGGGCTGCCGGCAATGGGGACAATGTGGTTTCCCCACCCGGGCAAAGAGCAGGCGCAGGTAATCATAGATTTCGGTCACCGTCCCCACCGTGGAACGGGGATTATTGGAGGTGGATTTCTGGTCAATGGAAATGGAAGGAGAAAGCCCTTCGATATGGTCAATATCCGGCTTGTCCATTTGCCCCAGAAACTGCCGGGCATAGGTGGAGAGTGACTCCACATAACGCCTCTGTCCCTCGCTATATATGGTATCGAAAGCCAGGCTGCTTTTGCCCGAGCCCGATACTCCGGTAAATACCACCAGCTGATCCCGCGGTATCTCCAGGTCAATGTTCTTCAAATTGTGCTCCCGCGCACCTTTTATTATAATGCGGTTTTTCATCTTTTCCCCCGTCTCCTGGCTTTTTTAACCGGCTGCTGCAATTCCCGAATACTGTCCCGTAAGCGGGCGGCCTTTTCAAATTCCAGGTTTTCTGCCGCCCGGTACATATCGGCCTCCATTTCCCGCAAGAGCTTTTCCCTCTCCTCCCGGGGCATTTTTTGAAAATCGCGGATATCGTATTCCACCGCTTCTTCGGCAATAGTTGCTTCTACCGGAGCATATATGGCCTTCCTGATGCTTTCCGGAGTAATATGGTGTTCCCGGTTATACTCCAGTTGTTTTAAACGGCGGCGGTTGGTTTCATCTATAGCCGACTTCATCGAGGGAGTGATTTCATCCGCATACATTATCACCTTGCCCTCAACATTGCGGGCAGCCCGGCCGATAGTCTGAACCAGCGAGCGGGCTGAACGAAGAAATCCCTCTTTATCAGCATCGAGTATGGCTACCAGGGCCACTTCCGGCAGATCCAGACCTTCCCGCAGCAGGTTTATCCCCACCAAAACATCAAAAACTCCGCTGCGTAATTCTCTCAAAATCTCCAACCTTTGCAGGGCGTCTATGTCCGAATGCATATAACGCACCTTCAAACCTGTATCAGCCAAATAATCCGTCAGGTCTTCCGCCATCCTCTTGGTCAGGGTGGTTATCAGAACCCGGTAACCCTTATCCACCACCGCCCGGGCCTCAGCCATAAGGTCATCTATCTGATTCTGGCTGCTCCTGACCTCCACCTCCGGGTCAAGCAGTCCGGTCGGGCGGATAATCTGCTCACTCACCTGTACGCTATGCTGTAATTCATAATCAGCCGGGGTGGCACTGACATAAATCACCTGATTAACCTTCTCCTGAAATTCAGCAAACTTTAAAGGCCGGTTGTCCAGAGCGGAAGGCAGGCGGAAGCCAAAATCCACCAGGTTTTGCTTGCGGGAGCGATCTCCCTCGTACATACCTCGAATCTGGGGCACGCCAATATGGGACTCATCGATAAAGAGCAGGAAATCATCCGGGAAAAAGTCCAGCAAGGTATAGGGCGGCTCCCCAGGGGCTCGTCCCGTAATATAACGCGAATAATTTTCAATCCCCTTGCAATAACCTATCTCTCTTATCATTTCCAAATCATAACGGGTCCTCTGCTCCAGCCTCTGCGCCTCCAGCAGCTTGCCTTCCATTTTGAAACGGGCCAACTGCTGCGCCAATTCTTCTTCGATTTGCCCGGCGGCCTCCAGCATGCGTTCCCGGGTGGTGACAAAATGGGAAGCAGGAAATATCATGCTATGCAAACGGCGGCCTATGATTTCCCCGCTCAAGGGGTTAAATTCGATAATACGATCGATTTCATCGCCGAAAAACTCCACCCGGAGAGCATTCTCATTGGAGGAGGCGGGAAATATCTCCACCACATCCCCGCGAGCCCGGAAGTTCCCCCGGAAAAACGAAAAATCATTGCGTTCATAATGGTTGTCCACCAAACGGCGTAAAAGATCATCCCGGGCTATTTCCATTCCGGGACGCAGCGATACCGCCAGGGAGTAGTAATCCTCCGGAGCACCCAGGCCATAAATACAGGAAACGCTGGCTACTATTATCACATCGCGCCTCTCTAAAACGGCAGCCGTAGCCGAATGGCGAAGCTTGTCTATCTCATCATTAATAGAGGAATCCTTTTCAATATAGGTGTCAGTCTGGGGAACATAAGCCTCCGGTTGGTAATAATCATAGTAGCTAATAAAATACTCCACGGCATTATCCGGGAAAAACTGCTTGAACTCGGAATAAAGCTGGCCGGCCAGGGTTTTATTAGGGGCCATAACCAGGGCCGGTCGCTGCAGCTCTTCTATAATCCGGGCCATAGTAAAGGTCTTACCGGAACCGGTTACTCCCAAGAGGGTCTGGTCACGAAATCCTGCCGCCACTCCGTCCAGAAGCAGCTTTATCGCCTGGGGCTGGTCTCCGGTCGCTTGATAGGATGAATGCAATTTAAACTCCGGCATAATATAACCCCCTTTCAATGCCACTATAAAAAACACTTGGAGGCTCAGAACCCAACTCTTGCTCTATCTCCATTCTTTTCTTATCGACAGAATCATAGTCCATATAGCTCGCATTAATCTTTTTAATCTTTTTTACCGCCAGGCCGGCATTCTCCAGTTCATCTTGCACCTGCAAGAGCATGGCTTCATGGTTGCGGTAAACCTGGCTGTTTTTCATCCCCAGCAGTCTGCAGTCATAATCATTGAGACATTTTCCCAGGTCCACCAGCAGGTCGCAGGGTTTCAGCTTAATCTCCATCTCCCCGATATCTATCAAAGCCGTCTGGGAACTGGTGATTATCACCATCAATAGCCTTTCCGGCTCCAACCCAGAGTGATAATATTCCAGGAACTGCCCCTTTTCTGCTGCCTTGCGGGCCAACTCCGCAATCATGGTCGATTTCCCGCAGCCCTCAGGTCCCTTGAAAATATACCTTTTCCGGCAGGGGGTACTGAGTTCCTCCATATAGCTGATTATACCGTCAGCAGTCACCGCATTGGCAAAATAATGTCTTTCCCGTACTTCTTCCTCTGCCAGGCGGGCTTCGAGCTCCTGAAAAATCTGATTGAATTTGCTGTTGTCCAGTTGGCGAGCGGTTAGTTGTCTTAGCTCTTCCCTGGTCTGGATAACGCTTTTTAAAATATTATAGGCTTTGCTATGGTGCTTTTCTACTCTTTGCACCAGTTCCAAAATCTCCCGGCTCTTTTCGGCTGCCGCATTTCTATCCCGATAATCTTCCAAATTGATTATTTCCGCTCTCCCTGCGGGATAGCCGGGGTCAATGGTAATAGGCAGGCTGCCATTAACTACCGCCGCCTCCACTTGGGGTAAGTATATTCCCTCCGGATTAAGCGGATTCAGGGCTGACAACCATACCTCCACTTCATAACCCTGTTCGGCCATGGATTGACCCAGAAGCCGCAAAAAGCTGGATTTCCCCGTGCCGGCGGGACCTTTCAAAATAAAAATTTTCTGCAGCCCCGCCAGCAGTTCCGGCATAAAGCTGCAGTAACCTCCGGCAGTATTGCTGCTAGTAAAAACATAACGAACTTTTCCCTGCTTGCCCAGCATAAACAACTCTCCCCATGCCAGTTTTTTTAGTCTATTCATTTTGCATCCAAAGTGTGAACAATTAGTAAGGAAAGTCGACAGGCAAGGGGACGGTTCTTTTGCCTGCTTCCTTTTATTATTTATCCCCAACCCAGGCAGGCAAGAGAACCGTCCCCTTGCCTGCCCAGTGTTATTTGAATTTTCCCCATATTTTTTGCAAAATTTCAAATACATTATCTTCTTGCCAGAGTAAATACCTGCGGTTATAGGGGTCGGGAGCAGGGATGATACCCAGCTCTCTTCCTGATTTTTGCTCCAATTGACATGGCATTCTTTTCCCTTCACGCAAAACCTCCAGGCAAACCCGGCCCTGCGAGCGCTCCCATTCTGTTTCCAGGCCGAATAAGCTTCGCAGTTCCTGGTCATTGACCGTCAATATAATATCCCGGGATCTTATTCCCGCCCGGTCAGCCGCCGTTCCCGGGCTCACATCCAGAACCATCACTCCAGATCCGCTTTGCAGGTACAGGGGTGGCTTTCGCCTTTCTTCCCGCTGTCCTAACCATATTACCAGTTCGTGGCCCAGGGGACCGAACAGAGCGGCGGCCAGGCCCAAAGCCTCCCAACGCGAGGCCCCCAGAGCCAACAAAAGCAGAATCAAACTGAAAGCAAAAAGCTTTCCCGCCGAATGACGGATTCGTCGCGCCGGGGTAGTGGTAGTAGTTATTTCCCCGTAACCCAGAATAGCTAAAACCGGGAGCAGGGCATAAGTTTGATCCGGCGATACCGCAGGATAGTCTTTTAGTAAAGGCCACCAGGCCGGCATATCTATTCCACTGCCGGGTTCAATCATACCAACACCGATTAAGGCTACCAGAGGAATAGGCCAGAATTTTTGCAGGTTAAAACCTCCCTGAACCGTGCCGTCTTTTTTAACATAAATCGGAGAAGGATGAAATTTTCCATCGAGCAGGATGAGCATACTTTCAACCATATGCAGCACGGCAATCAAACCCATCAAATGCGGGACATTGATTTCCGGATAGCCGGTAAGCAGGCTGAACAGGGAAAGTATTCCTCCGGCATAAGCAAAGCACAAAAAGCGGGGATTAATGAACATTAGAAGGATAGCCAGCAGCCATAGCTGCGCTATTCCTATGTTGTTGAGGTTAATGCCCAATATAACCAGCAGTATGCTTCCCATTCCTCCCCCCAGAAGCCCCAGGAAGCTTGATAGTAAAGCTGCCTTCCAGCAGCTTTGGCGTCCATTATCCAAAATCCGCCCGGAAAGCTTATCCATGCGTCTATATTGCCAGGCTACAATCATAAAAAGAAAGAGGTATATTAAAAGAAAAAGAGGCGAAGTAAATGTAGTTACAAAAACTCGCCCCATCATCTCTAAAACAGCTAATGATTGTTCCAGTCAAACCACTCCTTTTATCAAGAAGCCTTGCTTACCGGCCCGGCTATCTGCTGTTTCACTATCTCCAGAGCCTTTTGCAGCTGCCGATCCTCTTCGCTATTAGTCTCATTTTTAACCGGGAAGTCCGGGGTTATGCCAATTTCGTTTATATCCGTACCATCAGGAGTAAAGTACTTCTGAGTAGTCAGCTTCAAGGCTCCCCCATTGCCTAGAGGATAAACTGTCTGTACCAGACCTTTGCCATAAGTTTTTTCCCCTACCAGCAAGGCCCGTTTATTATCCTGTAAGGCTCCGGCCAAAATTTCTGAAGCACTGGCGCTATCACCGTTTACCATTACTGCCAGCGGAATATCCAACTTGCCATGACCGGCCTTGTGTACGGTTTTATTGCCTTTGCGGTCGACTACACTTACAACTTCCTGCCCATCCAAAAAAATTGAGGCTATGGCAATGGACGCATCAAAATCGCCTCCCCCATTGTTACGCAGGTCTAAGATCAGGCCCTCGATTTTTTTCTCCTCCAACAGCTCATCTATACTCTCTTTCATCTCCTCGGCGGAATGTGAGTGGAACTGGTTGAGTCCAATATAACCGATACGGGGCTTTTCACTAATTATCTTGTCTTCCACCGAAGGAACATTAATTATCTCACGGATTATGCGAAAATCGTATTCTTTCTTATCTGATTCCCGGTATACTCCCAGGAGCAATTGAGTCCCGGGGTCACCCCGCATCAAATGTACCGCGTCATCTGTGCTCATATTCAACGCGCTCTTGTTTTCGATGCGCAGAATAATATCCCCATGTTTTACCCCCTCCCTATAAGCTGGAGTATCCTTTATGGGTGATACTCTTTTCAGGCGGCCTTCATTGTCCTGTAGAACATAAACCCCAATTCCTCCGAACTCCGCTTCCAACCTTTCTCTGAGGTCCTTCCAGGTTTGCTTATCCAGGTATTTGGAATAAGGGTCATGCATGGAATCAACTATCCCCGCCGTTGCCCCTTGAATAAGCTGGCTGCTGTTTACTTCATAGAGAGCCTGGCTCTTAACCAGCCCCAATACGCTGATAAGAGTGCTTATACCGGCGGCATTGGTAATGTAAACATACAAAAGGCCAGCCACAACCAGCATTCCCAGCAGCGCAAAAAAAGTCTTAAAACTATTTACCAATCGGCTTCTCAATTCTCCACCACCATATGCAATTATATTTTAAAACTACATTTAATATGTTACTTCATTAGACAGTTCAATACAATCTTTACGAAAGCTTAGAGATGAAGGATTTAGACCCCAGCTTAACATATATTAGCGCACAAGTAAAAACGGCGGGAGTCCATACTCCTGCCGTTCCCAATAAGCTTTTATGTCTAATAAAATCCGCATGGGCAACACTTGTGGTTTTCCCTATTTTACATAGCCCGCGGGGTCAACCGGACTGCCATTGACCCGAACTTCAAAGTGCAGGTGGGGGCCGGTGCTCCAACCGGTACTGCCCACCTTGCCTATGGCCTGTCCTTTGCTTACCTGCGCCCCTTTCTTCACCAGGAAAGCAGACTGGTGAGCATATAAAGTGGACATCCCGTTTCCGTGTTCCAGAACCGTTACCTGTCCATAACCCGACATCCAACCAGCATAAATAACCTCTCCACTATCGGCAGCCACAATGGTACTGCCCTGGGAAGCGCCTATATCCATCCCGGTATGTAGTTTTCTGGTCTTAAGTATCGGGTGATATCTCATTCCATAAGGCGAAGTTATCTTTTTACAGGAAGGAGTCGGCCAGGTATAGGTTCCGGAGCCAAGCTGAGCCCCGCTGCCACTGGATTGAAGCCTCTTGATCATGGTTTCAATTTCTTGGGAAGCTTTCTCCAGTTCCTCCAGGGCTTGCTGTAGAGCCTTCTTTTCTTTTTGGAGACTATTTAATACTACCGACTTCTGCTCACGTTCCTCACCCAGTATACCCTTCTTTTCTTCCTGGCTTTGCTGAGCATTGAGCAAGTCTTTTCGACCTGCTTCCAGCGATTCTTTTTTCTCGTTCAAGGCTTTTCTCTGTTCATTTATGGAATCAATCAACTCCACATCCTGTTCCACTATGAGGTTTAACATATCATAGCGGGTTAGAAAGTCGTTGATATCAGTGGCCGCTAACAATACTTGCAGGTAGGTCAGGTCTCCCTCTTCATAAATAAAAACCATGCGCTCGCTTAATATGTCACTCTGCTCCGCCAGTTTAGCCTCCATTTCCGTGATATCCTTTTGGGTTTTTGCTATATTGCCCTCCAGAAAACTTATTCGCTCTCCCAGGGTTTTGATTTCATTTTCGGTCCGCATCATATTCTGTTCAATATCTTGCAGCTGCCCCATTATGGTTTTTTCTTTTTTCCGGGCCTGATCTAAATTGCTCTTTTGCCGGTTTATCTGCCGGTCAACATCCTGCAGCTTTTTTTGCTGTTCTTCCAATTCACCGGCTGAAACCGGAAAAATTAAAGCTAAACCCAGGAATAGCGTCAGGAACCAGGCCAGCGTTTTCGTTGCTTTGCTCATTTTTCAAATCCTCCCCTATATATAAACCAGCATCCGCGTTTACTTTCTTACTAACCATCCAAGGGTTGACACGGGAACGGGGTTGTTGATAACTTCCGTCTTCCGTCTTCCGCCCTCCGTCTTCCGATTTCCGTATATCACACATCCAGGAAACGGTTTAACGAGATATAGGTCCCAACGACCCCTAAAACCGCTCCGGCAGCCAACAAAGCTATATAAAGCTGGTTCAAAATGGGACCACCGGTTACCAGGGGAATAAAATATACACTCCCCATATTGCTGACCAGTGAGCTGTAGGCTCCAGCCAACAAAAGGATGGAAAAAAGAGCCCCCAGGGTTCCCAGCAATATGCCTTCAATAAAAAAAGGCCAGCGTATAAACCAGTCAGTGGCACCAACCAGCTTCATCAGGTATATCTCCTTGCGCCGGGCATAAATAGCCAGGCGAATGGTAGTGGCTATCAAAAAAATAGCCCCCAGGGACAGCAATACAATAAAGGCCAGGCTGATAGCCCGCACCCACTTGGTCACAGCGAACAACCTCTCTACTACACCCTGGCCGTAATTCACCTTGTAAACTCCCTCGATTTTTCCCACTTTGCTAGCAATACGTGGTACATCGTGGGGGTTTTTGGCCTTGACTTCGAAGCTATGGGGCAAGGGGTTCTTGCCCAGGGTGGATTTAAGGTCATATTCTTTATTGCCATAACTTTTTTCCAACCGGGCCAGGGCCGTATCCCGGGAAACAAATTTGACGCTCTTTACCCCGTCAAGCCGGGAGATTTGCTCCTCTATCTGCGAAATCTGCGATCTGGTCAAAGCCCGGTCCAAAAATGCCACCATTTCAACATCAGATTCGAGCTTTTTCATGACATTTCCCGCATTTGCCGTCATTAACACGGCCATTCCCAGTATCAATATGCAAATAGAAACGGTGGAAACACTGGCTATAGTCAAAACCTTGTTCCGGCGCAGAGATTTCCAGGCCTCCCGCCAGAAATAAACAACATTTCTCAGTCTCATACGATTGACTCCCCGTTCGGGTTATCCGCAATAACCCGTCCTTTATCCAGCAGAATGACTCTTTTACGGGCAGCCTTTACCAGTTCCCGGGCATGCGTAGCCATGATAACCGTGGTTCCCTTACGATTAATATCAAAAAGAAGCTCCATAATCTCCCGGGAAGTGTCAATATCCAGATTCCCCGTAGGCTCATCGGCTATAAGCAAAAGAGGGCGATTGGCCAAAGCCCTGGCAATACCTACCCGCTGTTGCTCTCCTCCCGATAATTCGCCGGGGAAAGAGTTTTCTTTGCCTTTCAAACCCACCATCTCAATAACTTCGGCTACCCGCTGGCTAATCTCTTTAGGATTGGCTCCTACAACTTCCATGGCAAAGGCGATGTTTTCGCTGGCGGTCTTGTTTTCCAGCAACTTAAAATCCTGAAATACTATTCCTATATTCCGCCGCAAGCGGGGTACTTCACTGCGCTTCATCCGCACAATACTGCGGGAAGCAATAAATATCTGCCCCCGGGTAGGTGCTTCCTCCCGGAAAAAAAGCTTTATCAGGGTTGATTTTCCAGCCCCGCTGGGCCCCATAAGAAAAAGAAATTCCCCCCGTTCGATCTTCAAAGAAACATCATCCAGGGCCTTAACCCCATTGCTATAAATTTTGGAAACATTATAAAATTGCACCAGCATTTATTATCCTCCAAAGACAGAAAAAAACCACCTTCAAAGGTGGTTCTACAAAAAGGACGAAAAATCCTTTTTTCTTTTATTTCTTTTTTAGTAATTTTCGGGCTTTTTCCACTATTTGTTCTACTCCCAGACCATAATACTGCAAAAGTTCCTCCGGGCTGCCGGACTGGCCGAAGAGGTCATTTATCCCCAGGCAAGTCACCGGCACCGGGCAATACTCGCATACTGCTTCACAAATGCTGCTGCCCAAACCGCCTATTATGCTATGTTCTTCCAGAGTCAACAGGGCTCCGCTTTCTCGAGCCTTGCGAATAATCATTTCCTTATCCAACGGCTTGATGCTCAGCATGTCAACAACGGAAACCTCTATCCCCTCGGCGGCCAAGATTTCCGCCGCCTGTAAAGCCTTGCTTACCATGATGCCGCAGGCCATAAGACTGAGGTCCTTCCCTCTGCGTAATTCCACCGCCTGCCCAATGGCAAAGTCCAGCCCTGGATCGTGAACCTGCGGAACGGCCGGTCGCCCCAGGCGCAGGTAGGCGGGACCATCATGCTGGTAAAGCTGAAAAAGGGCCTGGCGGGTGCTTATTCCATCCGATGGTACTATCACCGTCATATTGGGTACACTGCGCATCAAGGCGATGTCCTCCACCGATTGGTGTGAGCTCCCGTCTTCACCCACAGTAATCCCGGCATGAGTGGCGCAGATTTTTACATTTAGCCTGGCATAGGCAATGGAATTGCGTACCTGCTCGAAGGCCCGCCCGGTGGCAAAAATGGCAAAGGAACTGGCGAAAACCACCTTGCCGCAGCTAGCCAGCCCAGCGGCCATACCCATCATATTCTGCTCCGCAATCCCGGCATTTATAAATCTTTCGGGATAGGCCCGGGCAAATTCCACCGTCTTGGTGGACTTGGACAGGTCGGCATCCAAAACTACTATATTATCATATAAGGCCCCCAGCTCCAGCAGGGCCTGGCCATAAGCATCTCTCGTTGCTTGCTTTTTCAAAAATCTTTCCTCCCTAAATTCACTGCAAAATGTACTATTCTGCTTCAGGCCAGTTCCGCCAAAGCTTTCTCCATTTCCTCCCGGTTAGGAGCGGTACCATGCCATTCCACCCGGTTTTCCATGAAAGAGCAGCCCTTGCCTTTGATGGTGTGGGCAATTACCGCAGTGGGACTTCCCTTAAAAGAACGAGCGCTGTTTAAGGCTTCCATAATCTGGCGGTGGTCATGCCCATCAATCTCCAGGATATTCCAACCAAAAGCGGCAAACTTATCTGCTATGGGTTCAGGTGACATGACCTCGGCAATCTTACCGTCTATTTGCAGGCCATTATTATCCACCAGAGCCAGCAGGTTGTCCAAGCGGTAATGGGCGGCAGCCATGGCGGCCTCCCATACCATACCTTCTTCCAACTCGCCATCGCCCAGCAAGGCATAAACCCGGTAATCCCTCTGGTCTATCCTGGCAGCCAGGGCCATTCCTACCGCCCAGGAGATGCCTTGCCCCAAGGAACCTGTACAGGCTTCCACTCCGGCCAGCTTGCGCATATCCGGGTGTCCTTGCAGAGGACTGCCTAATTTGCGCAGAGTTCTCAGGTACTCCCGGGGAAAGAATCCTTTCTCCGCCAGAGCAGCATATAGAACCGGGGCGGCATGACCCTTACTGAGTACAAAGCGATCCCGATCTTGCCAGTCCGGTTTTTGGGGGTCAAGCTTCATTTCCCAGAAATACAGGCAGGCCACCATATCGGCAGCTGACAGGGAGCCCCCGGTATGTCCGGAACCGGCTTCACCCAGCATTTTTATTATTTCCTGCCTGATAATTCCTGCTTTTTCGCTGGTAACGGCCAGCTCTTCTTCACCAATCCTTCTCACATTCCAATCTCCCTTATATTTGAAATTCACTTTATCCAGTCCTTACGGTATTTTGCTCTTCCAATGCAGGCAGGCGAAAATCAAGTCATCCAATTCCCCGTCCAGCACCGCTTGTACATTGCCGATCTCCATATTGGTCCGGTGGTCTTTTATTAGATTGAAGGGGTTTAAGGTATAGGTTCGGATTTGGCTTCCCCAGGCAATCTCTTTATAGTCTCCCTTGATACTCTGCAGCTTATCCTGAGCCTCCTTCTGCTTTAAAGCATAGAGCCTGGCTTGCAATATTTTCATGGCTGCCAGCCGGTTAGCATGCTGGGAGCGCTCGTTTTGGCACTGTACTACAATTCCGCTGGGCAAGTGGGTTATACGAACCGCCGAATCGGTTTTATTGATATGCTGCCCCCCGGCTCCGCTGGAACGATAGGTATCAACGCGTAAATCTTCAACATTGATCAATACCTCGATATCCTCATTTATTTCGGGCAGTACGGAAAGGGAGGCAAATGATGTATGGCGGCGCCCGGAAGAATCAAAAGGGGATATGCGAATAAGGCGATGTACTCCTTCTTCACATTTTAATTTGCCAAAGGCATAAGGGCCCTTGACCAAAAAGGTCACACTCTTGATACCAGCCTCATCACCATCCAGAAAATCTAAAACTTCAGTACTATAGCCGCTGTTTTCCGACCAGCGGCTATACATGCGAAATAGTATTTCTACCCAGTCCTGGGCTTCAGTTCCTCCGGCCCCGGCATGAAGAGAAACGATGGCATTGCTGTAATCATGGGGGCCAGAAAATAAAACCAACAGTTCGAATTCCCGGAATCTCTTCTGCAAAGCCAAAAGTTCCCGCATGCTTTCCTGCCAAAGTACTTCATCATTTTCTTCTTCGGCCATTTCCAGAATGTCATTCAGGTATTGAGCTGTCCCCATCAATTCTTTATAAAGATTAAGGTTTTCCTGGAGCTTGCTGATTTGTTTCAGTATTTCCTGGGCCTCTTTGCGCTCACTCCAAAAGTTCTCTTGCAGGGTCTTCTTCTGCAGGGATTCTATTTTTTTCTCACAGTTATCCAGGTCAAAGAGAAACCCTCATCTCAGATAAACTATTAATTATCTCCCGACAGGTATTCTTGGGATCAATCAGCAAAATCTTCCCCCCTTGATATCAATAATTATTCCTGAGTACCGACCTCTTGTGGGTTGCTTTGAGGCGGTTCAAAATAATCATATTTCTTCTTTAATATTACTATATCCACCCGGCGGTTCATAGCCCGGCCTTCATCGCTATCATTGGCCACCAGGGGACGGTGTTCCCCATAACCTATTATCGACAGGCGTTCCGCTGGAATACGGGCATTCTCGTTTAAAACATGCACCACATTGGAAGCCCGCAAAACGGAAAGCTCCCAGTTGGAGGGGAATTTTCTCGTATTGATGGGCCGGTTATCGGTATGACCCTCCACCCTGATATAATTGGGCAGCTTGAGCAAGGCTCCTCCTATCTGCTGGATGATTTCCCGTGCTCGCGGGGTAAGCTCATCCGAGCCGCTGGCAAAAAGCATGGTATCTTTAAAACTGATTACCAGTCCCCGCTCCTGCTCATAAACTATCAGGCTGTCACTCAAGCGGGTAGTGGAGGTATTCCCCCCCTTCTGGGCCTCACCGTTAGCCAGATCTTCTGCCTTAATGAACTCGGCAATCATCCGTTTAACTTCGTCCAGTTGCCCCTGGTTGTCCGGGATGGTACCCGGCCCTTCAGGCAGCATCTGCCCGGACAGGCCCTCAACCATTGATGGCCCCTGGGTACTAAGGGTGGACATGGCCTGCCCGGTGAGCACCAGGCTCAAAGAATTAGCTACAGCCGCAAATTTCTGGGCGTTAATCTGGCTCATGGAATACATCATAACAAAAAAAACCATTAACAGGGTAATCAAATCCGCATAGGTGATAAGCCAGCGTTCCATGCCACCGTGTCCTTCATCCTGGACTTTCTTTCTTCTACGACCAGCCATCTATATCACATCCCCATCCTGGCTCTTTCCTGTTCTGCCCCCTTTTCCCTGGCATCAGCCGGCAGGAAGGTCATCAGTTTTTCCCGGATGACCCGGGGATTTTCCCCGGCTTGAATGGAAAGGATTCCTTCCAAGACCAGTTCCATCAAGAGGATTTCCCGGCCTGATTTTACCTTTATCTTGGTTCCAAAGGGTATCCACAGGCAATTGGCGGAAGCAACACCATAAAGGGTGGCTAAAAAAGCCACCGCAATAGCACCGGCCAGCTTGTCCGGTTCGGATATATTACTCAAAACATGGATCAATCCCATAACAGTTCCGATTATACCCATAGTGGGAGCAAAACCGCCAGCCGTCATAAATATGTCAACACCTACTTTTTGGCTTTTCTCGTGGGCCTCTATCTCCATTTCCAGCATGCTGCGGGTTAATTCGGGGTCGGTACCATCGATTACCAGCTGCAGTCCCCGAGACAGGAATTCATTATCTATTTCCCCCAGTTGGCTCTCCAGGCTGAGCAGTCCCTCACGCCTGGCCTTGTCCGCCGTTTCCACCAGTGTTTCCATCACGCTAAAATAATCGATTTTCTTTTCGCCAAATACCACTTTAACAAAAAATGGCACTTTCCTAAGCTCTTCCATCGTATAGGATACTACAGTAGCCCCTATGGTGCCGCCAAAGACTATTATAAAGGCGGTATATCCCCACAGGCTGCTCAAATGCGCGCCTTCCAGCAGGAAACCTCCTGCCAGGCCTCCCAGGCCCACTACCAATCCGATAAAAGTAGCTATATCCATTAACTAACCCCTCTCCCACAACATTTCTTGTACTTTTTTCCACTTCCACAGGGACAGAGGTCATTGCGTCCTATCTTTTTACCCACGCGTACTGGCTTCTTCTCTGCCTCTTCCCCCTGGTTCTCAAAGGTTTTTCTTTCCTCCGGCTGTCGAACCACCTTCACCCGGAAGATGTAGCGCACCACATCTTCCTTCATGCTTTCAATCATCATTTGAAAAGCTTCAAAGGCCTCGAATTTGTACTCGATTAACGGGTCCTTCTGACCATAAGCCCGCAAGGAAATCCCATTGCGGAGCTGATCCATGGCATCAATATGATCCATCCATTTTTCATCAATTATCCGCAAGAGGATAGCCTTCTCCAGCTCCCGCATCACCTCGCTGCCCATTTCTTTTTCCCGCTGTTCATAGAGGGTATGCGTTTTTCCCGCCAGGAATGCCGCAACTTCAGTTTTTCGCATTCCCCGCAAATCCTCCTGCTGGAAATCAGGTTGGGGAATGATACTCTGTTCAATATAGGAAAGAAAAGCTGGCAAATCCCACTCATCCGAATATTTTAATTCACCGGCAAACCTCTCCACTGCCTGCTCTATAACATCATCCACCATACTGGAAACGGTTTCTTTCAGATCCTGGCCGAAGAGCACCTTGCGGCGTTCCCCGTACATTACTTCCCGCTGCTGGTTGATAACATCGTCATACTCCAAAACATTCTTTCTTATACTGAAGTTGCGGGCTTCTACCTTCTTCTGGGCACTTTCGATCGCACGGCTTATCATTTTATGCTCAATGGGCATGTCATCATCCATACCCAGGCGATCCATAAGACCTTCAACATTGGCTGAGCCAAAGAGCCGCATCAGGTCATCTTCCAGGGAAACATAAAAACGCGATTCGCCTGGATCCCCCTGGCGGCCGGAACGCCCGCGCAGCTGGTTGTCTATACGGCGGGATTCGTGTCTTTCCGTTCCCAGAACATAAAGACCTCCCAATTCCTGTATTCCTTCCCCCAATACTATGTCGGTTCCTCGTCCCGCCATGTTGGTGGCAATGGTTACCGTTTCCTCCTGCCCCGCCTGGGCAATGATCTCCGCCTCTTTTTCATGGTATTTGGCATTTAATACCTGATGTTTAACCCCTCTTTTGGCCAGCATTGCGCTTAAGTATTCGGACTTTTCCACCGAAATAGTACCCACCAGAACGGGCTGTTTGGCTTGATGCCGGGAAATAATATCTTCTACTACCGCCCGGAACTTCCCTTCTTCCGTGCGATAAACCATATCCGCCTGGTCTTCCCTGATCATGGGGTTGTGGGTAGGAATGCCAACTACATCCATACCATAGATCTTGCGGAATTCCTCTTCTTCAGTTTTGGCTGTTCCCGTCATTCCCCCCAGCTTATGGTACATGCGAAAATAGTTCTGGAAGGTAATAGTGGCCAGGGTTTGGGACTCCTTTTCAATCTTTACTCCCTCTTTGGCCTCAATAGCCTGGTGCAGGCCATCGCTATAGCGGCGGCCAAACATCAAGCGCCCGGTAAATTCATCCACTATTATTACCTGTTCATCTTTAATCACATAATCCCGGTCCCTCTTCATAAGGCTGTGAGCCTTCAGGCCCTGGTTTACATGATGGGCAAGTTCCATATTTTCGGAAAGATTCTCTATGGCAAAATACTTCTCAACCTTTTTTACCCCTTCTTCGGTCAGGGTAACTACATGGGCCTTTTCGTCCACATTATAGTCTTCTTCGTTCCTCAAACGGGGTATAAATTTAGCAATCTGGTAATAAAGGGTGGTAGGTTTGTCCCCTTCTCCCGAAATAATCAAAGGGGTGCGGGCTTCATCAACCAGTATCGAGTCAACCTCATCAATAATGGCGTAATGCAACTCACGCTGAACCATATTGTCCGCAGACACCACCATATTGTCACGCAGGTAATCGAAACCCATTTCGTTATTGGTACCATAAGTGACATCACAGGCATAGGCGGCTTTTCTTTCCTCATAGCTTAAGCCGTGTACAATTAAACCTACCGACAGGCCGCAATATTCCAAAACCGGTCCCATCCAGGCCGCATCGCGGGCCGCCAGGTAATCATTAACGGTTACGATGTGAACCCCTTTATCCTCCAGAGCATTCAAATAGGCCGGCAAGGTAGCCACCAGGGTTTTACCTTCACCGGTTTTCATCTCGGCGATCCTTCCCTGGTGAAGAACCATTCCCCCAATCAACTGCACATCAAAGTGCCGCATGCCTAAAACCCGTCGTGAAGCTTCCCTTACCAATGCAAAAGCCTCAGGTAATATATCGTCAAGTTCCTCGCCATTCTTTAATCTTTCCTTAAATTCACCGGTTTTTTGCGGAAATTCCTCCTCCGCCAACTTCTGGAACTTTGCTTCCAGGGAATTTATTACCTCCACCGTTCGCCTGAGTTTTCTTACTTCTCTTTCATCATCATCCAAGAGGGATTTCAATACTCTTTTAATCATCTTATATACCTCGCAAAAAAGAAGGAACCATTATGGTTCCTAATATTTTCATTGATATTAATATTATCACTTTTTCCTTACTCGCTTCAACTAATCGAAATCCGGCTCGATTAAACCGTAATTTCCGTCTTTTCTTTTATAGACTACATTTACCTCTTCGCTCTGGGGATTAAAGAAGACAAAAAAGCTGTGCCCCAAAAGGTTCATTTGCATTATGGCTTCTTCTACATCCATGGGTTTTAAGGCAAATCTCTTGCTGCGAACGACCTTAAACTTCTCGATTTTTTCGCCCTTATCCAACTCATTCTTGATTTCCTCGGCCAGAGCTTTCTTCAGGCCTGCGCCCCGGTTGCTCCGGTAAAGCCGGGTTTTATACTTTTCAATCTGCTTCTCCAGCTTTTCCTCCACCATATCAATAGAGCTGTACATATCATCGCTCAATTCCTCTCCCCGGAGGATTATACCATTCAAGGGTATAGTAACTTCGACTTTATGATCCTCTCCCTCAATTGATAAAGCTACCTGTGCCTCCTTTACATCATCGATGTATTTCTCCAACTTGGAAAGCCTCTTGGTGGTGTAATCTTTTAGAGCTTCGGTAATCTCAATGTTCCTTCCTCTGATGATAAATTTCATAGAAACACCTCTTTCCCTGTTGTTAACTATATTATACTACTAAGCCGCCTAAAAATCCTTAGCGGAAAAGAATCTTGTCGAAACAAAGCTGGGGTAACACGGGAGTAACCAGATGACAATAAAAACCTTCCCCGCACCGCCCCAGAAATGTAAAAACCGGGCTTATAAAGCCCGGTAATAAATTCATGATTAGTATGCTGCTTCTTTTTGTTTTTGGAAACATTCCATGCAGTAGACCGGTCTGCCTTCAACTGGTCTAAAGGGAACCTCGGTCTCAGCTCCACAACCGGCACAGACTGCCGCGAACATTTCGCGCGGCCCCCGGCTATTGCTGCGACTATTACGACGATTCACTCTACATTCCCGGCATCGTTTGGGCTCGTTTTCAAACCCTTTTTCACTGTAGAATTCCTGTTCACCAGCAGTGAAAACGAATTCCTGTCCACAATCCTGGCACACTAAAGTCTTGTCTTGAAACATGTGAAAAAAACCTCGCTTTTTTGAAATTTGCCCAATGTGCACTGGAAAAAGTAGCCCATTAAGCCTTACGCCTAATTATACTGTGAAAAGATTAAAATAGCAAGAAATAACGCAATTATTCCTTAGCCATGAGCAAGCAGGAGGACAAAAATTATTGTCCTCTCTCCCCATCAACTATCAATTTTATGCTCCATGGATTGCTTGTAGGCCTGGCTGGCCTGCCGGCTGCTGCTTCGGGGCCCTTTTTTCCGTTGGGAATTTATGGCCTGCTGCATGAGTTCCTGACTTCGTTGATCCTTTTCACTAATCATTTCTAAAAGCTTGCTTAGATTGCTTATTTGTTCTTTTAGAGCCTGATACTGCTCAGATTCCAATTTATTCTCCAACTGGCTCAGAACAAATCCTTCTAAACCCAGCTCTTTTACTATTCTCTGTTGAAGATTCCTATTTTCCTGGTTATTCTGGTTTATCTCCTCTAAAAGCTTATTTCTACGAGCAAGCAGGACTTCTATCTCATCTGCATATACCTTGCCCCGGTTTTTTTCCAGAATAGCCAGCTGTTCACCGGCTAAATCCAACATACGAAAATAACTCTGCCTTTGCTGCTTAAAATTCTCAATTATTCTTATAATAATCTCCCTGGTCATTATAAAATTATTCCCCAATCTGCCATATTTCAACCCGCTATTTTTTCTGGTCAAAAAACCAGCCGTCTGAGCAGGTGTCGACATACAAGTAGGCATTCGAAGCTGCCTGGCTTCTTTTCAGATCGGCCAGCCCTTTTTCCGCTTCCTGGCGCGAGTTCAGGATGATTTTTCGTCCTACCTCATCATGAGCCTGAATCTCTCTAATTATAGCAATAATTTCTTGTATTACTTTATCATGTGCTTCCGCTTGCTGTTTTCCCAGAGAAAGCGGGAATTCAACCCGGCTATTTTTACCGCTTACTGTATTATCCCTATTTTCCCCTTGATTTATCTCCGACATCAGGAGATCTATCCCCTCCATTATTTCCTGGCGTTTTTGGAATAGATTCAGCATCTCCTGGCCAAGGTCTTTATCAGCATTAATGCTTCGAGCCAGCAACAACTGCTCCTTGGATAGCAGGAGCAAATCACCGTATAATCCCCGGGCTTTTTCAATTGGCAACATCGCTTCCATCAATCAACCCTACCTCTCCCGCTAATACCAGCAACTCCCTTACGCCAGTTAATTAGCGAAGAGACTCACCAACTGCTTCGTCATTTCTTCACCTTTTCTAATAATAATCGAAATTATCGGGAAAACACTTCGCTTGTTTAACCGGTAACATTAATCCCTTTGGGTACATTGGCAGCAACCGGGTTTACCGGTTTGGCACTCCATGCTGCGGTAGGAGCCGGAGCGGCTGGCACTGAAGCAATCCTGCTCTCCTGGTGAGTGCTGCTCTTCAGTGTGTTAATAGCCTCCTGCCAGGTTCCCTTCAATTCCAGCAAGAATTCCTCCACCTCGTCCAGTATCGCAATTTCTTTTTGAGCATTCGCCTGGGTAAGGCGGTGGTAGAAATACTCATAAAGAAGAAACAAGTTTCCGGATATTTCATATTCCATATTCAAAGTAGTCATCAGCTCTACAATAATTTCTTCAGCCCTCAATATTTGCTCGTGAGCCCGGTTTATGTCCTTTTCTTTTATGGCCTTCCTGGCATTATCTATGTTTTTTATGGCCGCATCATAGAGCATAAGCAACAACTTTTCCGGAGCAACGGTTTCCACCACGGATTTCTTGTATTGATTATAAGCCTGAGCATTCATACTCATCTTTCAACCTCCCCGCGATATGATATCGACCATGGACTATGGGCCTATAAATAGGCCTATGAACAATATCGAGTGATGCCGGCAAAAACTTTATACAGATTGGTAAAATTGGGACCCCCAGCGCCTACTCCCGATGACTGCCGGCTAAAACATGATGAATCACGTAATCCTGTTCTTCCCGCTTCAGTCCAGGGAAAATGGGCAGGCTGATTTCTCGCCGGTAGAAATCCTCTGCCACCGGGAAATCACCAGGACCGTAAGCGTAGTTTTTGCGGTAGTAAGGCTGCAGGTGCACCGGGATATAATGCACCTGTACTCCTATTTTCCGCTCCCGCAGATAAGAGAATAGTTTCCGGCGATCAATCCCGGACGATAAGAGCAAAGGATAGAGATGATAGGCATGGCGATCACCAGCAACAGGCTGCGGCGGAATATTCAACTGCTTCATGCCGGCAAAGGCCCGGTCATAATAGCGGGCTATCCGCTGCCGTTCCTCCACAAAATTCTCCAATTTCTTCAACTGGGAAATACCCAGAGCTGCCTGGATATCGCTCAAGCGGAAATTATAACCCAGGCTTTGCATTTCATAGTACCAGGGTCCGTAGTTTTCCATCATCCGGGAGGCATCACGCACTATTCCATGGCTGCGAAATCCCCGCAGCCGCTCCTGCAGCTCCGGGTTATTCGTTAACACCATTCCTCCTTCCCCGGTAGTAATATGTTTTACCGGGTGGAAACTCAAAATGCTCATATCCGCATCCTGGCCTACCGCTCGCCCCTGCCTCCACGCCCCCAGGGCATGAGCGGCATCCTCTATAATCAGGAGATTATGCTTCCGGGCTATTTCCTTTATCACGCTCATATCCACCGGATAACCGGCATAATCCACTGGAACAATGGCCCGGCTGCGAGGAGTAATAGCCGCTTCAATCAGCTGCGGGTCAATACAATAGCTGTTAATATCCATATCCACAAAAACCGGGCGGGCACCTGTGTAAATAGCCGCATTGGCCGTAGCCAGAAAAGTTATAGGGGAAGTAATCACTTCATCCCCCGGCCCTATCCGGGCAGCATAAATGGCGGCATGCAAAGCCGAGGTGCCGCTGTTAAAGGCCACCGCATAGGACACCCCGCAGTAGGCGGCCACCTGTTTTTCAAACTCCTCTCCCCAGGGTCCCTGGGTGATCCAAGCAGAGCGTAAAACTTCTATAACTGCATCAATATCATCCTGATCTATGTTTTGCCTGCCATAAGGGATAAAACCATCTATTGCCATGTTTCAAACTACCTCTTTTCCCCTGACATCCGCTATCCGTCTTCTGTCTTCCGTCATCCGGCAATCATCCACTCCCGGGTTCTTTGCAACCCTTCTTCCAAGCTTATCCGGGGCTGCCAATCCAGCAATTCGCGAGCTTTACTATAGTCGCAAAGCAGTTTTTGGATTTCGCTCTGGGGATGAATATGAGCAATATGCCTGATGTTTCCGGCATTACCGCCTATCATCTGGGCCAGCTCGTTGACGCTGATATCCCGCCCCAACCCAGCATTAAGCACTTGCCCATTCGCCCGTTTGTCCATACCTGCCCGGATAACAAAATCGGCGCAATCCTCCGCATAGAGTAGATCACGGGTCTGGGTGCCATCCCCGTATATATTGAGCTCTTTTCCGGCCAGTTCCCGCTGAATAAAAATGGCTACCACCCCACCCTCGCCGGAGGATTTCTGGAAAGGTCCATAGGTATTGAAGGGCCGAACTACTACTGTGGGCAGGCCATAGGCGTAATAATAGGAAAGGGTCAGGGCCTCTCCCGCCAGCTTGCTGGCCGCGTAAGGTGAAGCCGGTTTAACCGGGTGCTCCTCAGTGATGCCGGTCTCATCCATGCTGCGCTCGTAAACCATGCAGGTAGACATAAATACCATCTTTATGTTCTGCCGCCGGCATTCTTCCAATATGTTGAAAGTTCCGGTCACATCATTATCAAAAGTTGTACGGGGATCATCTATGGAATCCTGCACATTGATGCTGGCCGCCAGGTGATAGACCAGATCAACCCCCCCGGCAAACACCTGCTCCAACTTATCCCGTTCCTTGATATCTCCCTCTATAAACAAGAAATCAGGGCTATCCCTGAATTCATCTATATTCATTAACCTGCCATTGGATAAATCGTCCAGGGCAACAACCCGCTGACCTTCCGCCAGCAGTTTTTTAACCACCCATCTTCCGATAAACCCGGCTCCACCGGTAACCAGAATGTTCACAGATATTCCTCCCAGTATACCATACTATTTTATTCCATATAGGCCTCGCAAAGCAGCCCCACTCCCATCATACAGGAAATTACGGAACTAAATCAAAATCTAAACAATTTTGTTTACAAACAAGCCCACCACTTCATTCATCATCTCTTTTAGTTTTTCCGCCATCTCCAGCATATAGTCCGGCGGTATTTTCCTAATAACTTCTTTGGTTTCACTATCAACAACCTTAACCTGGTAAGAATCACTGTCCTTGTAGGGCTGAAATTCAAGATGAAAGTTGGCAATCCTCATGACCTCGTTTAATATGCCGGCAACTTCCTCCATCTTCTTTGCATTCTCGGCATTCAACGACAAAGAATCGGCACTTATTTTTTCCTTCTTGGCTTCTTTTGCCTCTACAGCCTCTCCAACCGGCTTTACTACCTTTACGGGGGAATAATCCGCTGCAGTCCCTTGCATATCTACCCGCATCTTGCCCGCCTCCTTGCGATAAATTAAATCTAGTTTTATTATCGATATTTTAAGTGGAGAATTTACTGTTTTACACTTAATAATTATCAAGCCACTTCATCCACAAATATCCCCAATAGTTTACAATAGGTTTCAATCCTTTCCTTTATCAAGGCAGATAACCTCAACATCTGCTCCGGGGGTATTTCTCTGATAACTTCCTTGGTTTCGTCATCAATCAATTTAACTTGAATACGCTCACTATCTTTGTCGATTCTAAACTGCAGATGATACTTGGACAAAACCAGCAATTTATTGCTTTCATTAAGAGCTGTCAGCCAATCTTTCTTATCCGGTTTATTATTGATCGGTACCAGGCTAAGGCTCGGGTGGTTCTCTTGCTTACTTTTTTCCTCATCCTTTTTTTTAGAGTTAACAACATAAAGCCGTTCCAAGCTTCCTTGTTTTACCTCCTCCAATGAGATTTTGGCCTGTGCTATCATTTTCACATTCACACCTTCCCAGAATGTTTATAGCAGCTTTACTAAGGATTGATATCCGGGGCTTTAAGCATTTTTACCTTAAGAATCCTTATAGGGTTTTAAGCCCTTCTCCAATTCATATTGCCATTTTATAAAATTAGGCAGCAGGTCATACTGCAATTCCACATGGGCCTTTTCCAGGTCATTGGATTGGTAGGCAAGCAACATTAAATCCAAACAATTCTGGAAATTCAAGCTTACCTTCTCAAGCGTTATTCCCTGCTCTTCGGGCAACTGCTCCAAAAGAGATTGAACCAGGGTAAAAGCCTCAAGTATATCCTGGAAAAGATAAAAAGTGCTTTCCAGGTGTCCTGCGGCCATTCTTCGATTAATATGATCCAAAGCTTCCAACATCGTATGGGAAAGATCCATCATTTCTCGAGCAATTGAATATAAAGAACTCATCTTATCTCCCTTTCATTTCATAGCTCAGCAGCGCTGTTTCTTAGCATAGCCTTAATATCCGCCAGTCTCATGAGTCCTGCGCCGGTAGAGCTATATGTGCCAATCTCAGGCAATCTGGTATTTGCATAGCGCTCCTGATACTGCCGGCGGTCATAATCATACGGCAGGATAAGAAAAATCTTATCCGTTTCCAGCGCCCGGGCGCTTTCTTCCTCGCTCATTAACTCTTCATACATCTTCTCCCCGGGCCGCAGGCCGATTATGCTCATTTCCACATCCTTGCCCGAATTCTCTAACACCGCCCGGGCCAAGTCGCCAATCCTTAAAACCGGCATCTTAAATACAAAAGTCTCACCGCCCCGCGACATAGCCAAAGATTCCAAAATCAAATCAACCGCACGGTCGGCACTCATGAAAAAGCGAGTCATATCAGGGTCGGTCACCGTAACCGGTCCCCCCCGCGCAATCTGCTTTTCAAAGAGCGGAACCACCGAACCCCGGCTATTAATAATGTTGCCGAAACGTACGGAAAGAAACTTGATTTGCCGGGGACCCTTCCAATGGTCGGCGGACGATATCAGCCTTTCCGCCAGCAATTTGCTGGCCCCCATAGTATTGGTAGGGGAAGCCGCCTTATCGGTGCTGGTATAGACCACTGCAGAAACACCTGTTTCCATGGCACACTCGATTACATTCTGGGTTCCCATCACATTGGTCTTAACCGCTTCCGAAGGATTATATTCGCAGGCCGGTACATGCTTTAAAGCAGCCAGGTGAAATACTATATCTATATCTTCCATCGATCTCTTCAAACGTTCCTTGTCCCTGACATCACCCAGGAAAAAACGCATCCGTTTCATGTCCAGGCCATGATAGGCAAAATGCTCCTGTATAGTAAACTGTTTATGTTCATCACGGGAGTAAATGCGGACTACCGCCGCCTCCAGTTCCAGCAATCTTTGGGCCAGCTTCTTCCCCACCGTCCCCGTACCCCCGGTTACCAGAACCTTCTTATCCCGAATCGTCTCGCTTATGTTCATATTTGCTTCTCCTCGTCTCAACCAGCAGTATAGCTGCAACTACCTGCTCTCCCAAACCATCAAGCTGCCCACGACCGGACCGGTAACATATTACCAGTACCGGTACAGCACAGGCAAGCAGTTCGTAAATGATACTCCTGCTGTTAATAGATATATCGCAAAATTCCATCGAATCCTTTATTGCAGGATTGAAGCGTAGGCTGCAACTGCCAGCAAAGCCGGTACACCACAGGCCGCCAGCTCAAAGTAGTGCTTCCGGCGGCAATGATAGATATATCACAATTGCAATTCTCCGGATTTCTGCTCAAAAAATAACTTCAGCCCCCAGCTTGCCAAGCTCCCGGTAATTGTACTACAGACATCAAGAGCACCATCAGGCAATATTTCCCTTTTTATTGCGTGTCTTCTTATAGAAATTAAGTTATACTTTTAAAAAGGGGTGTGTTATGAATCCAAAAAAACTTTTGAAGAAAATCTTTAACAACAATCGCAATATTCGCTTTGCTGATATGATAAAGTTAATTACAGCCTATGGATTTGAACTTAAACGTATAAATGGGAGTCATCACATTTTTGTTCATCCCGCACTTAAAGAAATTATCAACCTTCAGGAAATTGATGGCAAGATAAAACCATATCAACTGAACCAGTTTTTAACCCTGGTTGAAAAATATAACCTGCAAATGGAGGGCGAAGAAGATTGAAAGACTATCACATCAACATCTTTTATAGTGAAAAAGACGGCGGTTATATTGCTGACATCCCTGACTTAAAAGGATGCTCCGCTTTTGGGATTAGCCCGGAAGAAGCTGCCAAAGAAATACAACTGGCTAAAGAAGCATGGATAGCAGCCGCCCGTGAAGCTAATATTCCAATTCCCCGCCCCCGCTATAAACCCCTTATTTATCAGAATCAATGAAAACGCTCCAGCCCATTATGCTATGTACCATAGCTTTTACGTATAACCGCTAGGGCTGAAAGGAGGTTTTAAAAATGCTCATTAAAATCGATGCCGATAAACTGCAACAAGTAGTAGAAAAATATCAGCTGAAGCTATTAGTATATTACGGCAGCTATGCCCGGCAGGAAGACTTTGACCCCTCCCGCAGTGACATAGATATTGCCTTTATATCAGAACAGCAGCTTAATAGCCAGCAGTTGTTTGATTTGATGAGCGATTTAATCCTGCTCCATCGCAAAAGCAACATAGACCTGGTTAACCTGCAAACCGCTTCCGGTCTTTTAAAAGAAGCAGTTGCCAATGATGGTAGAGTTCTTTATGAAAAAGAAGAAGGGTACTTTCAAGAATTATGCCCCTATCTATATAAATGCTATTACGAAACCCGTAAATTCCGCCAGGTCAAACACGCCCTGTTCGAGAAAAAATTAGCGGAGGAATTAAAAAATGTCAGACCGCGATAGAATATGTGCCAAATTAGACAAACTACAAACTTACTATACCGAGCTAAAATCTCTCTCTTCTATTTCACTAGACGAATATATCAGCAACTCAATATATCGGCGAGCTATAGAAAGAACCATGCAGCTAATAGTCGAGTGTGCTACCGATATCAATAATATGCTCCTGAAGATGCAGGGCAACAAAGGCGCTGTTGATTACTTTAACTCCTTTATTGATATCGCCGGGCAGGACATCATACCGGTTGAATTTGCTTTAAAGATAGCACCTTCTACCGGGCTCAGGAATATACTGGTACACGAATATGAGGAAATCAATGACGAAGTCGTCTATAACTCTATAAACACCTGCTTACAATACTACCTGGAGTATATGGGTTTAATTAACCAGTACCTAAAATGCATCGGGTAATAAAGCATAAAGAAACTGGTATGGGGAGTCTGAATAAGCACCCGTGTAAATGTCAATAATCTAGCATTTGCTCCGACCTTAAGAAACGCGGTGTTACAGACATTTTTATCGCTTGCCACGATAACCTGAAAGGGCTTGGAGAAGCCATTAACGCAGTATTTCCAAAGACTAAGCAGCAGTTATGCATAGTACACCAAATCCGCAATTCAACTGAGTTTGTGCAATACAAGGACAGAAAGCAAATCTGTGCCGATCTCAAGAAAATCTACGGCGCAGTAAATCTTTAATTCTTCCATTATCTATTTTTCCTCATCTCATCCATCAGTATAGCTGCAACCCGCTGCGCGCCTCGGCCATCGATAAGCTCCTGCCCGCAGACAGCCATCTTCTCCCTTAACATCTGATTATTTATCAAACTATCCAGAGCAGAGTACAACCTGGCCGCCTCCAATTCATGATGCCACCCCAGGTTAAACGCTATTCCCTGCTGCTCTGCCTCTCGGGCCAGCCGCAACTGGTTATCGGCCGCAACTACCAGCATAGCCGGTACACCACAGGCCGCCAGTTCATAAGTGGTACTCCCGGCGGCACTAATAGACATATCGCAAAAATCCATCAAATTCTTTATAGCAGGGTTATAATGCAAAACCACATTGGGACACACCCGGGCTACCGCTTCAATCTCTGCAAGATTACAAAATACCGGCCCTATCACCACATGCCAGTACAAATCTTCAAAATGCTCATAACTTCTAAGAATATGCAAAAATCCTGGAGTAATATTCTCCATATCCGCCGCCCCAAAAGTAATCAACACATGCTCCACACCCGGATTGGGCAAACGCAGAGGAACCCTGGCGAACTCCTCCCGCATTAACAAGTATTTTGAACCTAATAAAAACCTGGCCCTTCCCCGGTATGGAAGCCCCTGAGCATATAAATTGCCATTAATTACAAAATCCGTATTAAATGGGTGGCGATTGAGATCGTCCACATACACGCTTAATAAGGGCAACTGCCCTAACCGATCCAGCCTCTTCCGAGTATACTCATAGGAATCTATAATAAACATTCCCGCTTGCAAGTCCATCAGCATCTCTTCTACCCGCAGGTCCTCTTCAGCCCCGGTCCGGCGTTTCAATTGCATTACCCGGTATCCCTCAATATTCTCCGGATTTCTACTTAAAAAAATAACTTCAGCCCCCAGCTTGCCAAGCTCCCGGGCTAAAGCCTTCATTCTCATCAAATGACCAAAACCTATTTCACTGTTGCCATCTACCCGAATGGTGATAATCTCATCCATGCCAATTAGAGCTCCTTGGTATTTATAGGTATATACTACATTACAATGACCCGGCCCTACTGAAAAGCCTCGCTTCATGGTGGATCTTACAAATCTGGCTCCCACTTCTGGATTCGTTCAACACTATCAATAATATGAGGGGTTAATCTTAATACTTCTTTAAATATTTGCTCCATCGCCATCGGCACATACTCATGGGCAATTTCATTGCGCAAATACCTTATTTCTTTGAACACTTCCCCGGAAGAAATCAAGTTTCTTTTTTCTGCTCGGTTTATTCGATCTATTATACTGCCCGGTTTTTTCCAATTCCAGAACATCTATTAATCTGAAGATTCTTTGAATCAATATATCGCTTGTTCTTGCAAAACGGCTGGTCAATGCCTCAAACTTATCTAATTCTTCCAGCGCATAGCTTTCCTTAATACCTATTTTCCTGCATGCTTCATAAGAATAAGCCAGAATTTTGGCGGCCTCATCTAAAAGCTTTAATTCCTTGGCAAACAATTCCAGCTCATCATTCTTCACAATAAAACCGCCTCCTTTAACACAATTCTCGTAAAGGGGTCAGACTCATCCCGGACAATAATAATATCTATTTTCTGCTCCCCTATTTGTTCCCACAAATCCCTCTTGATTCTAAATCTATCTTCTTCTTTTAGCTTATAGGAGAATATCAACAAATCAATATCTCCCCCTCTTTTTTTTTTATCGACCCGGGAGCCAAACAGATATATCCGCGCATCCTGATCAACGTTTTTTACTGTTTCTTTAATAGAGTTTATTTCATGGCCAGATAGTCTCATGATAATTCACCAACTATCCTTCCTTTACAGTTTTCCGGGAAAAGAGCTATAAAACTCCAAAAATCTCTGCAGTAGTATTACCTGGTACTGACATTACATCACTATATCTAATATCAACCTTATTTTACCATAGTTATATCAAATCCCAGCTTAATGGAGTCCCTTTTTTTACAGCCTGCTTAACCTTTTTCCCTAATAATACGTTATAATACTTCGGTTCCAAACCATATCCCGGTCGTACAATACGTAGATTCTCCGGGGTCAAAGCTTCCCCTGCCGCCATGTCTTTAGCTATATATAAAGAACGCCGGAATTTTAAAGATTTACTTTCCTGTTCACCTGGGCTATAGCTTATTTTCCCCAATGCCTGCCAGGCCCGTTCCGATTCAATTACCAGTTGCCCCATTTCTTCAGGTTCCATGGAAAAAGCGGAATCCACCCCTCCGTCCGCCCGGGACAAGGTAAAATGCTTCTCTATCAAACAGGCTCCCAAAGCAACCGAAGCCACAGCTGCACCAATTCCCATAGTATGATCCGACAGCCCTACCGGACAATCAAATAGTTTTCGCATATGGGGAATTGTAAGCAAATTACTGTCCTCCGGGCTGGCCGGATAAGAGCTGGTACACTTCAGCAGAATTAAATCTTCACAGCCTGCCTCCCGGGCCACCCTGACAGTTTCGTCTATCTCGGCAACACTGGCCATGCCGGTAGAAATAATCATAGGTTTGCCGGTTGCTGCTACCTTGCGAATAAGAGGTAAATCGGTATTTTCAAAAGAAGCAATCTTATAGCAGGGAACCTCCAATGATTCTAAAAAATCCACCGCGGTCTCGTCAAAAGGCGTACTAAACGCCATCAATCCCAGCTCCCGGCAACGCTTAAAAATCGCCTCATGCCATTCCCAGGGAGTATAGGCTTCCTTATATAACTCATGCAAACTTCTACCCTGCCACAGGCTATCCGTATCCTTAATAAAAAAATCGCCCTGGTTTATATCCAGAGTCATAGTATCGGCAGTATAGGTTTGTAGTTTAATTGCATGAGCACCGGCCCGGGCAGCCGCCTCCACAATCTGCAGGGCCCTTTCCAGGGATTGATTATGGTTTCCTGACATTTCGGCAACGATAAATGGAGGATGCTTTCCCCCCACCAAACTTCCCCAAATGTTAAATTCTTTCACTTATAAAAAACCTCCCCAAGGCCTAATCCTCACCCTCTTATTTGACAGATTTTGTCACTATAATGCCTTTCCAATGATATTACGAATTGGCGTATCCCATCCTTTCGTTAGAAGATAAAGATACTTATCTTTATCTTTACTACGATGATAGCTCCCGCCGTTATCCTGTTTAATTGCCTCAATGGTGCCTGACGCAATAGAAGGCCAGTTTTGGAAAAAGACCAGTTCCAACAACTGGCCAAGCCTTTCATAACTGGTACGTAATGTATCCCCTGGTTCCGAGTAACACTCCCGCTGAACCAGAATAGGCCCAGTATCAATACCAGAATCAATACGATGAATACTAATTCCTTTGGGCGTATCTTCAAGGTAACTCCATAAGTTGGGGTCAGCTCCCCTATTCCATGGTAATAGAGAAATATGAAGGTTAATCATCCTGTTTGAATAATAATCAATTACTTCTTTTTGAATAATATGCCTGTATCCATAGCTAATAACGAAATCGAATCGTTTCCATTGCAGGTTATTGATAATAGGTTGCTCATTACAGACTATTTCATTTTTTAATTTTGTAAGATACTGTATTATATTAGCCCGTGCAGGTCCAAGCAAAAGAATACGCACAATAAGCTCACACCTTATGTAAGTTGTTTATGAATGTCGCTTCCCGTCATCAGTTCTTCCTGGCCCCAAATTAATTACCGTAAAGAATTATCATCATAAATGGCTAAATAAAGCAATTATTTGCTCAAAACAAACCAGGTCAGATCACCCTGGGGGAAGTTATTATCCCGATGATAGGTGAAACCGTAATCCAGTAAAGCCAAATCAGGATATCTATCCATCATCTCCCCAGCAAAATCCCGCTTGAATAGTTTACCTTTATTACCTCTGTATTCCACTTCTACCGGTGTGGGATTATAATACTCGGCCAAACATATATAGCGACCGCTGCTTTCATACAAGACCTGATAAGCCCTGGGCAACATTTCCGGTGCAATATGTATTAACAATCCTTTGGACAATACCAAATCACGCTGATAATCTACAGAAAAATCCAGGATGGATTGCTGATATATTTTAAGATTATTAATGCTCTCCAATTCCTTTACCGCTTTCGGGTTAATCTCGATCGCCGACAGTTCCACAGCAGGCAGCAGACTTCTTAAGGCCAGAAGATCCAGACCCCGGTTTGCGCCCAACTCCAGAATGCTTTTTACCTGCCGGGTTCTGGCTATTATTGACGCAAACAAAGCTGTGTTGCTGGCTATTAGCTGCGAACCCTGATTTCGGTTCGTATAATCATCACCAAATTGACCGGCCCAGAATTCTTCCTGTTCCGTTTTACATCCACTCATTTCCACACCTCACCATTTATAATTCTTTTTGTTTTACCGCAGCATTAATCTGTACCCATTCCGGGTGTTCATTTAAAAGACCAATCAACTCCATCCAGGTAAACCTGCTATTTAGTGGATAAAGTTCCTGCAGGATAAGCTTGATAAACTGGAAATCTTCGGGAGTATCTAACGTCCATCGGTGTTGGCTGTAATCTATAGCATTGCTGGAATTAGCCAGTCGAAACTGTTCCGGTCGCCGGTACATAAAAAGGGTAACATGCTCTCTTTCCGGCTTTTCCCGAGCTTCTCTACATGCTTTTTCCAGAGCCGCCATAGAAAAAACTTCTGTATCCAATCCCCGCGGGTAAGTCCGTTCCAGGGTATTTGATACATAGTCATATTTTTCGTAGTTATTTATGTATAATGAAATCACCTCATCCATTACTCCTGGGTCAATGAGGGGGCAGTCCGAGGTTACCCTTACCACTACATCTGCCCCAAATTGGGCAGCTGCTTCATAATAACGTGATAATACATCCTCTTCCGGGCCACGATAATATGCCACCCCCAGGCGTTTACAAAGTTCGATTATAGGTTGGTCAGTATCATTAGTAGTAGTTGCAATGATCAGTTCATCTGCCTGCGTAACCTGGCGCAGCCTTTCTATCTGGTATTCCAGCAGGGGCTTGCCCATCACCTCGCACAATACCTTACCGGGTAAACGGGTAGAGGTCATACGTGCCTGTACGATAACTACAATTTTCATCTATGGCCTCCCAAATATTTAAGTTCAGATTAATACTATTAAAGAATATGCACCACAAAGGATACTTGTGGACTTTGGACAGGTTTCATATACAGAACAAAAAAATAAGCTTCGTAGTGAGGTCAGTCTGGATAAATAATACTAACCTGAATCCTGCCCCCACTATCAAATTTAAACTCATAGCTTTTATCGCCGTAGTTAAATATGTAATTACTATCTAAACTGAAATCAGTATCCGTACTGTTCTTTTGTATGTCTTCCCCATGAATCATAAGAAATCGTTCAAACAACTCCATATCTGTTTGCCCGGCCTCTTTATCTCCTGCCGGTATACGATTATAGAACACCATATTGTACCGCTGTAATATCTCCACACAACGGTCTTTATCATAAATTGATGTAACCCCGTTATCCTCAGAATGAAAAATATGATAACAGGTCTCTGAGGGAATCCTATGTTTTTCAAATAAGAGGCTGCGAATCTGGCGGTGGCTATCGGAAAAATAATGCGGAACCGATTCGTTTTCAATAGTCCAGGGGTTATTACAAGCGGAAGCAATATAAAATTTCATATTGTTATTCAGATCAAAACTAAACAGGTAGTCAGCTTCCATAATCTCCCCGCTTACCACATGTTTCAATTCCACCCGTGAATAAGCTTCCCGGTCTATGATGGTTGAAAAGGTATGTGGAGCATATTTACCCATTAAAAGTGCTATGTAAGCTCCATATCGTTTACCAAAGGCCAATATCTTACGGGTGTTTAGCTGATAACGCTGCAACACCTCACCTAAAACCTGAAGACAGTCAACTGCAGGTAAAAATCCCCATGATTGATATTCATCCTTACCTGTTATCAAATGAGGTTGACACCTTAAATCGAGGCTGGTTATACCTTTAGCCACAACTGCTTCAGCGATTATCCTGTATACATCTGCTGCACTTTGAACTCCAGTAAAACTCTCCAGGGTTAGATTCATGTTGTATATACGGTTGATATTATGCAGGAAGCTGGGTCTTATCTGAATCTGGCTGTTACGGTAAACCCCAAAGTAATTAACGCCCACCGCAATGCAATTTAACTTATTAGCTAAATAAGGCCTGAGTTCATTTTTCTGATAATCGCTGTCAGCCAGCTCCCCCAATTCATTTACCACCATAATTATACCGGTATCCGGGTTTATCCCGGCATCCGGCATAGTTAAAAACGCCTTAATTTCTTCACGCTCCTGGTTTAACTCTATGTCAGGGTGCGGGTTTAATTTAATTGTCGTTGTCTCTGCCATAATATACTCCCTCTGTTGATATATTTAATTGTTCATGCCATCAGTTGTTCGTTATTCAACCAGGTTTCTTAAAACTGAAAAAATCATATCTACATTAAGCATCTTATCAATAAATTCGTCTGGAATCTCTACTGAGAATTCTTCTTCCAGAGCTAATATTAACTGCATATGTTTTAGTGAATCCCATTCTTTAACAGTATCCGGTGTTGTCTTACTATTAATACTTTCTTGCTTAATCCCTAAGATCTCAGCCATTATTCTCTTTACCCTTTCTTCCATGCTTTATTCCTCCACAATCTTAATAAAATCAATTTGTTCTGGCTTAAATTCACTTGTAGCTAATGAGTATTTCTTAATTCCGTTACCCTTTGACTGCAGCGTAAAGCCCATATCTTCCCAAAAACTCATAACTTGCTGATTTTTTTTACTGGGAATGTATTCCGCCTGCCATTGCGAAATGTTATGACTTTTTATAATTTCTTTCATGCAATGGAAAACAAAAACCTTCTCTAATTTTCTTCCTAATATACGACAACTGAGTAAAAATGAATCTAAAATGCACTTATGATCCTCAAAACGTGCGATTAATATGCCAGTTAATCCATACTCTCCATATCTATCATTGACATACAAAACATAAATGGCTGCATCAGGATCATCTGCAAAACGCTTAATATCGGCTTCCGAATATCTCCGGGTGGTCAGGTTAAACTGGTTGGTTTTTTGGGTTAATTGTGCAACCCTAGCAATTTCACCTGGTCTTATGGGATGAATTGTTTCAACCAGTTCCAGCGAAGCAAGATAATCATCAATACTACTAAACTGCTTTTGATCCTGTTTACGCCTGGCTTCGGATTGATACATTTGGGTTCTGTTTTTATCTTCGCTGCTAAAATTAAGGGTATCAAATAGTCCATCTCTTAATAAGAGAGGAGGATATATATATAGTTTTTGAGGCACTGTTATTACCGTAACATCAGGTAGATATTGTTTAACCTGTCCGCATTCTACTGGACTGTCATCTACCAGTACCATACTATCCAGACCAATATTCAGTTCTCGTGCCAGGGATTCAATATTTTTAACTTTATTTTCCCAGTTTATCCGCCAACCCGTCAAATGAGAACGCTTTAATAGCGAATAGGGGTGATTATCCAGCACTTCCCATACATCTTCTTCATTATTTTTGCTGCAAAGCGTGATTAATACCCCTCGCTCATATAAATAAAGAAGATTCTTCTGAAAATCAAAAAAAACTCGCCCAGGATAACTATGTTTATCTAATTTTATCCCGTCCAGACCATCTTCTCCTACTACCCCTCCCCACAGGGTATTATCACAATCCAAAATGACACATTTTTTACTCAGTCCCTTTAATGCACGTACGATTTTAGTAATTTCCCGGGAATATAAATCAAGAAAGGCATTTTTAAACGGAGCTCGGGAGGAATACCAAAACCGGTAATCAATACTATTTTCCTCTCCTAAAATACGAATCAATCTCTCCCAATCGACAAGAAAAAACCTGTCCGAATGATTGGAAACGTATTCCCTGATATGCTGGTTAATCTTACATATAATATATTCAGATTTTGATACATGGGAAAGGCTAGCAATCCCCCATTCAGAATACATAGAAGGGATAAAAGTATTAAGAATAATAAGGCTATCTGTATTCACTAATAATAGTTCAAATTGTTCATCCAAGTCACTCAGGAAATCTATAAGCTCATCTTTTGAGGACAGTAACTCAGGAACAAAGTTATCCATAAACATTGCCAATATAATTATTTCCGGGTTAACCTTGTGTAAATTTGATTGGGGATCCAATAATTCCTGGTTAATAACATCGTACTCACCAAAAATTACTTCCGGTTTTATTCCGTTGGAATAAAGATTGTATTTCAGATAGGGCTCTATCATTTCTATAGTAAAATTACGCAGGAAATATATTTTTGTTGATTGTTCATAATAGTCTGTATTCTCAAATTCACGAACCTGTGGAATTATATCCGTTAAATTCGAGATTTGTACCATCTTATACCCCACCTTCTACCTTTCGACAATAGCTGCATAACTTAAATTTGCCTTTTTCTGCTCCCACAAATCCTTGGGCGTATTATCATTGCAAACAATAATTTCATCCATAATACGTAGATTGGCCGTGTAAAAAAGTTCTCGGATTTCTTCAATATTATTAAACAAGTAAATATGATCAATAACAGGGGCATTAGCACATGTTGAAATATATGCCTTCCCACCACGTTTCATCATAGAAGCAATTTTGTCAATAAGCAGTTGTGGTTTTTCAACATGTTCTAGGACTTCACCCATACAAACGAAGTCAATTGAATTATCATATTGAGTCAATTCCATAATATCATTTAATATCAGTTCATATTTTAAATTCGTACCCATTCTATCTAATAAATCTCGAGTCATTGAAAGTGATGTTTCACTAATATCAACCCCTACATATTCTTCGAAACCACTATTTTTAACTGCACTGGTAAAAAACCATCCATGACCTATGCCAATTTCGAGATATGTTTTCCCTTTGGATTTACTGAGATGTTGTAACCAGAATTTATACATTAAATTATGATTCTCCCATAAAATCTGCGAGATTCCAACTCCAATCATATACCTTTTCATGTAAGTTTTGTTATTATATACCTTGTCAATAACATCATCTATTCTGTTATATCTATAATGTTTTTTCCTCTTAAAGTAAATTTGCTCCTTTAATATTTCCCGGCACATCCAGGAATAGTCTTCGGCCATTTCCTCCAGACTGTATCCTTTATCTAACAAAGCCAGCAAATAGTCATCGGCAAATTCTTCTACTTGTTTAAATTGCACTTCTGTTAGTTGTGAGAAAAATCTTTCAACACTTTTTTTCTGGAAACAATCAATATTTGATATGTTATTGATCAGGCTAACAAGCAGTGATTTGCTTTTATCCATATCCGTATCTCCTAACACTGTGCTTGGTTTTTAAACCTTTTAGCAAAATCTTCTTTCAACAAGCCTATTTGATATACATCGTGATAAGTTCCGTTTTTGTATACATCCTGCCGGGAAATTCCTTCTATTTGGAATCCAAAAAACCTGCACATAGCATCTGCTAATTCTTTAACTATGGTTCCTCCATAAATACGATTTAAGTTTAATGTATGAAAACCATGCATTATCATTAATTTGTTGGATTCATAAAAAATCTTAACATTGCGCGCCGAGCTTTCTCCAATTATTGTGGCAATCTCAGCCTTCCTATTAAGGTAATCAATAGAACTTAAACTAACGCATCCGACAATATTTCCCCCCTGGGCAGGGCAAATTCCCAGCTGAATTTTATTATCGTTTCCTTTTATCTGGCTTTCCCAGAATTCCAATTGCTGTTTCTTGGTATTGGGATAATAATGTTTTTGCATAAATCTGGTAGTCTTTTCATCATTAAACCAATCGTACCAATTACTATTTTCAATATCAGTTTCATCAAGGACTTTTAACGCTACATATTCACCCTGTAGAAATATATCTTTATTTCTCATTAGAATAAGACCTCCAAACCTTTGCAAATGCTTTTCCCACATCATTCAGGTCATCTTTACTCATGGGCGGGCGTATTAATTCATGGGTAATCAGTTCTTCATAATGCATTTTCTCGCAAACTGGGCACAAACCCTGGCGGTAATTTATAGTCCCCTCATAATGCGGACAGTTAAAAGGACAACCTTTATCGCCATAAAGCACTTGCTGCTGGTAAAGCGGTTGCAGGTACAACGGCTTAACGTATCCGCAACCTACGTTTACCCCTTCGCTTTCCCTCAACTCTACAGGCATCAGTTCAGCCTTAACCGCATTTATAAATAACTCTCTATTAATATCGACCATATCCGACTTGAACTTGAGAGCGTGAACATAGTAACTGTGTTGACAGGAATCCCTGACCGCAGGCATTTGTAAACAGGGAATCCGCGATATTTGTTCTTCCAGGTATATAACGTTTTCACGGCGCTGTTTTAGCAACCCCTTCAATTTTTTCAGCTGTTCCCGGGCAATCGCTGCCTCCACCTCGGTCATACGGTAATTGAAGCCCAGCATATTAATAAGATTGTTGTAACCTTTATTCTCTACCACCGCTTCGGCATGGTTCCTTATCAACCTCACTCGTTCTGCCAGTTCATTATTATCAGTTACCACAATCCCCCCCTCACCGCTGTGGATATGTTTATGATAATTAAGGGAGAATACCCCGATATCACCCAGGGTTCCGGCCCATTTACCCTTATACCGGGCTCCGGGAGCCTGAGCGGCATCTTCAATAACCAATAAATTGTGTTTTTGAGCAATAGCATTGATGCGGTCCGCATCGTAGGGCTGCCCAAAAATATCTACAACTATAACGGCCCGCGTATACGGGGTAATCCGTTGCTCCACTGAATGTGGCTCCAGGCAAAAACAATCCTCTTCAATATCAGCAAAAACCGGAACGGCGTTATACACCAGAACGGCAGCAGCTGAAGCAGTCATGGTGTACGGTGATACTATTACTTCGTCACCAGGTCCAACACCCGTTGCCCCCATGGCGCAGTATAATCCTGATGTAGCCGAATTTACTGCTATAGCATGTTTCACTTCAAAATACTCAGCCCATTCTGCCTCCAATGCCCGCACCTGTGGCCCCCCATAAAAATCCTCATGCCAGGTACCCAGGAAACGGGATAAAACTCCGGATTCCAGCACATGCTTGACTGCGGCTATTTCCTCTTCGCCAATAACCTTATAGGCTGGGAATAAGCTGGTTCTTACCTTTTCTCCACCGTTGATGGCCAGTTTATTCATAGTAATTCCTCCATATAGGTAATGACTTTATCAACTGCCCCGCTTTCAATATGCCAGTTGATAATGGGTATATCTTTATCCACCAGTATTGTCCGCAGGGTATCTTCCAGTTCCTCCTGTTTAAGGATAGGAGAAAGGATACCCCTTTTAACCAGAATTAAGGGGCTGGCCCGATTCAGTCCGATTTGTATGCTTAAAACCGGACACCCCAGAATAATCGCCTCCAGCAAAAGCATAGAGGACATTCCGCAGACCAGATCAGAAGCCCTGAGTAAAGACCAGGAATCAATATCTTTTACTGTACTGATGCTAATATGCTCATTGCTTATTTCATTATTGAGAAAACTATAATTATCTTTATTTTCACGAGGATGCTGCTTGATAATAAGCCTAACCCGTTGGCTACTTCGTTCCAGTACCTTATCCAAGGTATGCAGGAGCATACTACAAGTGCTTTTTTCATCAAAACCCCAGAAAAGTTCTCCATTGCTGTCGGCATAATCCTGGCTGATAGGTTCAGAAATAAATGTAAATATCAATTCGTCAGGCTGAAGGCCCAGTTCTCTCTTAACCTTAAGAATTTGTTCAGCAGAAAAACTATTACGTGCTGATACAATCAGGTCAAAATAAGGTTGACCGCTTATTTTCACCCGCCGGCCATCAATACCTGCACTGAGCATCTCTTGCCGGGCGGTTTCATCCATTACCAGGATATAATCAGGCAAGTAGGGATGCAGCTTATTCTGCCAGTATTGGCCCTGTTCCTTCAAAGTGAAATTCGAAAACCTGATACCATAGTTCATCCATTGGTCAAGGATGGCAAAGGTCTTTATACCTATACTTCGGGCCGCTTCCCATAAATACCTCTCGGTAAAATCATCCCCGCTGGTTCCGGTAATAATAAAGTCCGGATGCTGCTGGGATAAGAAATCTTCCCAACTGCTTGTCTTTATCTCAGCTAGGATTTCGGTGATATCCTGCCCCTTTAGCCCCATCTGCCGGTAACGCTTAAGAGCAAGGTCCTTGCCGTACAAATCCACCTGATAGCCTCTCTCCCGCAAAGACTCTGCCAGGGGAATTACAGTATTGGCTCCTCCCGGGTCACGTGCCAGCAGCATTATCTTTTTATTCATACTTGCAATCCCTCTTTTAACTGCCAGCATAGGCTTAGAACTTTAACACCATCATCCAGCCGACAGAGTAATTCTTCACCTTTATCCAGATGCTGATATATATTCTCTGCCGCATAATAAATGGACTTGCTCAGCGAAGTCCTCTGTTCAGAAACCACTAGCGGATTCCTGTAACCTGCAAACAAGGGGCTTTCCCTTATCTCATATTCCTCAATGACAAATCCGGAATCAATCAAGCGAACCCTGCGCCGTTCAAACAACAAATCCATTTCAAAAATGGTATAGGCCCGGCAGTCTATGCTCTGTAAAAAAAATGGCGTTCCCTCCGCCATGGTTAAAACAGCCGATACGCTAGGGTCGTCATCATAAAAATCATTTATAACACCGGTTAAACGGCAATCACTGACATCACCCAATAAACTAAGCAATAAATCAAGCAGATGGGATCCATTATGCAGCAGTCCCTTGCCATAATAACCAGTACCGGATAAATATCGGCCATATAAGCCATCCCTTATATTATTACGCAGCGTAATTATTTCAGGAACAAAACGCCTGGAGTAATTGAGTTGAACAGAGATGGGTAAACTTGAATAGCGTTGCTTAATTTCCCGGGCTTCGGGCAGAGTTTTGGTCAGAGGTTTTTCGGCAAAAATTATATTAATATTGCGATGGGCCAGTTCCTGTAAATACGGGTAGTGGTATTCATCAGGTACAGCCAGGCATACTACATCAACTCTATATTTATGTAATGCCTCGTCCAGGTTATTAAAGTATTCTCCACCCCAGATAGAAGCAGCTTTCTGAGCCTGTCCTGTATCACTATCAACAAAGCCTGCTAGCTGAAAACCTGGATGGGCAGCAAAGGCATGGGCATGGGTTAATATATTTTCGGAACCCGGTTGGTCAAAAAAAGCTCCTATCTTACCTGCTCCAATAATTAAAACATTATATATCCGGGTATTCTCTTCTTCCATTTTCGCTTTACCTGACTTTCTTTTGCATTATATTGTTGTTAATAGATCTTAATTCAGGTTTGCGATTCAATAGTCTCATCATATCGTATAAATTAAAATCAGCTTTTTGCGGATATAGTTCTTCATAAATTTTGCCAATAAATTCATAGTCCTCTTTAGTATCCAGAGTCATCCTCAATTTGGCATCCCGTAAAAACGGTGGAGCCTCAATATTGGAAAAGCTATAATCGAAGGGATGTTCATATAGATAAAGGCAGACATGCTCGCGATGGGCCGGATCACCCGTACTCCGTGCCGTCTCCTGTAATACCCGGTTGGCTACCGCAATGGTATCCATGCCAATAGGGTAAGTCCGCAAAAGATTATTGGATACCAGATCAAACCCGCCCTCCAGGTAGCGTTCAATAACCCGGTCGCTTTCTGCAATATCAACCAGGGGGCAATCACCGGTAATTTCTACTACTACGTCCAGATTAAAATAACTTGCTGTTTCTGCTACCCGTCCCAATACATCATCCTCACTGCCGCGATAATACGGAATATTTTCTTTTTCCAGCAATTCCACCAGAACATCATCGCTAGCATTAATTGTTGTGGCCACAATAATACTATCGATAAAACGAGAACGCTGAATGCGCTCTATCTGCCTGATAATAGCAGGCTTTCCCCATATATCCATTAGTACCTTTCCCGGTAGCCGACTAGAGGTCATCCGGGCTTCAATAATACAACCAATTTTCATTTCAAGCTAACCTCTAACGTAAGATTATTTATACAAACGGAATTGTTAAACAATCCTCTATTTCCTTGTCTTTTGACAAACGAATTGAATCCGTAGTCCCTACAAGTTCCTGCATATTAACAGCAACAGTGAGATTTGCCCCTTCGTACTGCTTATCTTCCTCAGTTCCGTTTAGCTCTCTCGTTGTTATTGCCTTTATGATATTTAAATATCGATTGCTAAGGTTGTATACATAAGTTTCGTAATAAAGGAATGCCTCCGCTTCTGCATTTTTTCCAGTAAAATTATAAAAAACCCCAGCTTGATAATATATTAGAAAGCGATTTAGCATTTGCATAACAACTTTTTGAAAAAAGTAGTTGCTATATAGTTGACGGTTAATCGCCTGAATAGAAGCAACTAATTCTTGCATACGCTTTTCACTACTTTGTTTTTCTATTAGCTGTTGCAATATCTCAAGCATATCTCGTTTTTCCTCATTCATCTCTTGTAGATTTCTAATTTCATCCAAAAGATGCTGATAAAAAGTATCTATGTCATTATCTTTATAAATATCATAAAAACCTGGTTGATCTAATATCTCTTCCATAATTCTTCTGACTTTAATATCCTGCCTGGCAATATAATCCTCTATTACGTCTCTGAATTTATAATTAGGTATACCCGGTATACCCAATCCCGCTTCACTAGCATTAATAATAGTATGAGTATTCTTATACTTTAGGTTCAGAAGTTCCATATCCCGTCTATTAGCCAAAAATCCAGGAACAGTATATACCCTTTCCCCATTAATATCAGTTGCTTCCTGCAGTGATTTACGTATAGATTCAGGCAATGTATCCTTTTCTTCGCCTGCGTGTACCTTGTTATCGTAATAACATAAATCCTGTCCTACAAGGATAATAGGATTGCAACCCAATTTTACGGCTAAATCCACCGCCGAGGAGGATACGGAAGCATGGTCATTTATAATATCCACCGGCAAATCAAGATAATAATGATAATACTGGGCAATAAAATCGTTACTAATCGCCATTCTAAGCAAGTGATTAGGGAATTTTTTATCCACTTCGGGATGAAGGCGGTACGAACCCACCAATATATCTATATCACTATCTTTAAAAATATAGGCTTCTGCTTTTTGGGAATCCATGGCGATTGCCATATGAGCTTTTATTCCTTTCTGTTTACATATACGAGCTCCAGTTCCAGGAGCTATAATCACGGCTTTATCCTGTATTTCTTTAAGCTCATCAATTCTCTTCTCTAAAGACGGGCCTGCCGACACAATAACAGCTGGTATATTATTGAATTTATTGTTTAAAACAGACGCACTGGGTTGCTTTTTAGCAATCGATATTAACTGATTTTCTGTCCATTCGTTTAGAAAATAATTGATGGTAGTGGTGCTTGCCATAAAAGCCAGCTTCTCATCGCTAAATATCCGGCTTATCTCCTGAAAGACATCACTGTATAGACTACGGTAGGATAAATGATATATAAACTTTACTTTACGAGAGCTCATTACCTGTCCCATAATTTGGGACATAATTTGCCGAACATCATTGAATATGCTAAGGGAGACACCTTTTTTCTTTAAGAGCAGTTCTAGATCCCTCCATTTCAGCAATTCCCTAAATATATTGTTAAAAGGCTCCAAAATTAGAACCCTGCGATATCTAACCCTGTGTTTTTGTATATAATCAAGGCAGTATCCCATCCCGAGGCCGAATATTATGAGAATCTGTTCCGGATCATCCGCCTCCCGGAGGAGCTCCTGCATTTCCCTGTCTAGATTATAGCTACTGTGTAAATAACACTGGCACGATGGTGACTGTAAAAATAGATTTCCATCATTTAAGCCGAAAATCTGCAGGTTACTGCAGGTATATTCAACAGCAGTAGCCTTGCTATAAAAATCCGGGAAATGTTTTTTTAAAAAATTAGAATTTTTAATCCACATGTTCATATATTATCTTCCCTGTTAGATAAATCCAAAAAATTTTCAAGTTCAAATTGCGTAATATCAGCCAATAGTAAATAATCCTGCTTCTGTAAGGCTTCCAGGCAGGCCTGCATAATATGATTGAACCTTTGCACCTTGTCAATATCACTCAGGTCAAAGGCCGATGTTTCAATAATAGTTGTCATAAGGTTACTGAGCTGTGCTGGTACTGTCCCTATATTGTAATCAAATATATCCCTCTGTAACTGTTTGATTTTTTGTTGTAACATCTTTAATTACCTTCTCTAATTAATCTTATTAAACCTGAATTTATAAATAACTGTAGCGGAAAGCAATATTCCGCTACAGTTAAGTGAATAATAACTATCTGAGTAATTGCAGAACTGTCTGCGGCATCTGGTTGGCCTGTGCCAGCATAGCTGTAGCTGCCTGCTGGAGGATGTTGTACTTGGTGAAGTTCATCATCTCTTTGGCCATGTCGACATCACGGATACGTGATTCGGATGCACTCAGGTTCTCGGAAGTTACCGACAAGTTATTTATGGTGTGTTCCAGTCTGTTCTGGAGAGCACCAAGTTTAGCTCTCTCTGAAGATACCCGGTTAATAGCGATATCAATCTTACCAATTGCAATATTGGCATGTTCGTTGCTGGTAACTAATATGTTGTTTACTCCAAGAGCCCGGGTACTCATATCACCAATACCTACTCCAATATCCTGTTTCTGGTTGGCCCCTATATGGAATACGGTGGTATTATCTGATATATGAATGAAAGTACTTTCACCCTCAATAGTCCCCGTAAGAGTAAACTTCTTATCAGTGTCATCCCAGGTTACCCTAACACCAGTATTGGAGGCAAACTGTACGTCTACATCCTTATTTACTACCCCTATAAGGTTGTTACCTGAGATCTCCACATCCTTGGCCAATAATACCTGATTGTGGGCTTCGTATACGCTGACTTTAAACTGGGTCTCAGTAGCCTTTTGAATGGTCTGCAGGCTCAGCGCACGCAGAACCGGGTCATCCCCGATAAAGGTAATCTTGCCATCATTACCTGATATACCTGAACGAATAATGAAGGTACCTGGTACAGCCTGCAAACCTTCAGATCCCCAGGGGTCATAACTGACAAAGCGGTCTTTGGACACTGATGAATCCACTACATACTTCTGTCCCAGACCATTATATATGGCCTCATTAAGCTTATTCCTAACTGAACCGATGGTATCGGTATCGAACAAAGTAATGTAAGTCTTTTGTCCATCTCCCTGTACCAACTGGATGGTCTGGGGATTGGCCAGAATGAAGTTCCCGGAACTATCCCAGAATTCCTGGATATCGTAAAGCTTCGTACTTTCCAGGGCAATTTCTCCTACACGTTCAATCTTGGTGGCCTGGAAATCAGCCATTGCAAGCCCCGCGTCAGTTCCAGATGTGATTCCCGAAAACGATGCTGTTGCATCCTCGATTCTCATATCCAGGAAGTAACTTACGTTTACTCCAGTCATGGATTCCCCAGTATCGTTAAGTTTAAGTGCCATTACAGCATCAAATACCTGTTGCTGGTCAGTTTGCATTAATCCGCTTATGGATGAACCGGATGCACCGATTTCAAGAGTTACATTAATAACTGCAGATTGCCCGCTCATATGACCTGATACGGCAAAAGCCCCAGTACCAGAAGCATAAGTAAACTGGAATACTACCCCAGTCATCAAAACCCCGCTGGGACCTGTGAAGTTCTGCAGCGCTACAAAAGATAACCCACCACCAGTTAATAACGTATAGGAACCTACTCCTCCACTTACAGTAACCGTTTCATGCTTAATCCGCATGATATCAGTCTTCAGCACTTCAGCCTGTCCGGGTGTAGCGGTAATCTTCAGCTCATAGTTGCCCCCACCCGGAGCCTTCTGTCCAAACTGGTCGAGCTGGCGGAGGCCATCCCGCATGAATACGCGGGTGCTGATCTTGTCGGTGGATACCAGAGCGGAACTGGTGCCATCCAAAAGGTTCTTGGTATTAAACTGGGTAGTACCGGCAATGCGGTCGATTTCATCAGTTAACTGGTTGATTTCCTTTTGAATCTGGGTTCTGTCCTGAGAAGTGTAGGTACCGTTGGCAGATTGTACCGCCAGTTCCCGCATTCTTTGCAGGATAGCGTGGGTTTCGTTTAATGCACCCTCAGCTGTCTGGATAAAGGAAATGCCGTCCTGGGCGTTGCGGCTGGCCTGATCCAGACCTCTGATCTGGGAGCGCATTTTTTCGGAGATGGCCAGTCCGGCAGCATCGTCAGCCGCGCGGTTGATGCGCAGGCCGGAGGACAATTTCTCCAGGGCCTTGGACATCCCCAGGTTGTTGAGTACCAGCTTGTTATAGGTGTTTAATGCTGGTATGTTGTGGTTAATAATCATATAAGTTCTACCTCCTTGTAATTCTGACTCCTACATCCGTGTAGGGCCCTATCCTATACTATGCTTACTGCACAATCGAGCTCACCGGCAGGTCGTTTAGCATCGACCTTTAAACCAAACACCCCCTCCCACCTTATTAACCGCAGTACAGGAACAATTCCCGCCTGCTTTATCATAAAAGCGTCTTGAGCTCAATTGCATAGCTAAACTATATATCATAATATCATATCGATGATTTTTGCCGGGAAGTTTACTCATTTCCCCAGCTTTTATAAGCTGTTTTCAGCTCTATTTTTGCTGACGCATAAAATACAGCGTCAATGGTATAAATAAAACCTCTTCATTTAATTTTTCATTTTTCTGTTATTGATTACTTCCCTGCAAATCGCCGATTTTTTGGGACAACCATTGGCTCTGCATATTAGCCCAATGTATAGCCTTTTCCATCGCGGCGAACTGCCTCCGGTATCGTAATTCCAGGGCTTTCATGCGCTCTTCCAGGGTGCTTATCCTCTCTCCTATGCGCGTAATGTCGGCGGTCAGAAAGCTATTGTCATAAACGGCATCGGCAGTTCCCGCCTTGGCATTGATCCGGCTTACGGCCGCATTGACCATCGTGTTTATTTTCAAAGCCAGGCCTACATCATAGGTTTTTACTTTTCCATCTACCAGCACCGTTTGCGTGAGGTTGAACAGGTCCATAACCCCTTCCGGGTCGGCCTGCAGGGCTTCGCGCAACTTGTTTTCGTCAATCACCAGCTTGCCGTTGTCCTTGCTGCCGGTAAGATAGCCCCCGGTTCCTATACCGATAGCACTGAGGCTGGTAAAGGGCAGGTCTTTCACATCTTTACTGTAGCCTATCAGGTTGGATCCAGGCTTGTACACACCGGTATTGACCTCCAGCTTTAAGGTGCTTTTTAAAAATAAATCGCCGTCCGCCACGATTTCCAGGCGGGCATCGGGACTCTTGTTAAGCGTAGTCAGCCGAAAAGAATTATCAATGGTCGAATAGTGGGCTTCTATTCCGCTGTATGCGCTATTGGCATTGATGGCATTGACTACATCGTTTATGTTTTGGGTGGCGGAATCGAAACTATAAGCCCGGTCAACTCCGTCCTCTCCCTTGAGGGTAAAGCCAACCGTGCCCGTTATCCCAAACTGATCCGCCAGGGTACCGGCATAAGCGCTCAGGGCTGTCCGGCTGTACAGATTGACTCCTGCTTCATAAACCAGATCATCATTGTTTTTCAATATGTTGTTGGTTGTCATTTGGATTTCCGCCGCCAGCGATCGCAAGAGGGATTCATTGTTCATTATCCCCTTTTTCGCCGCTGCCTCCCATTTCTCTATCTCTTTTTCGCTCATTTCCTTTCTCTGGGCATCGGTCAGGGGCTGGTATTTGAAACTATGACTGCTTTTGTCGTACTCCCGTCTTTCATTAAGTTTGACATTGATATTTTCCATGAGCGCATTGTAGGCTTCAACAAAGCTCTTTATTTTGGCTACCCCGTTTTCGATGTCATGGCTTATCGTAATGCTGACGGTTTCGCCGGCTTTCTTGAGATCAAAATTAATATCATTCAGAGTAAACTGGTTGGAGGTAAAGGTGATGCCGGTAGCCCCGTCAAAATCGATGGAAGCATCGGTGCCTTGGTATACGCCTTCAGCCATGCCTAACTTCAAAGTGCTGTTGATGAATGAATCCGGGTCGGCTTCCAGTTCGATAACTTCCCCGGCGCCCTTATCCGTGGTTGAGATGATAAAGCGGTTGCCGTCAGCCGAGTAGCCCGCGCTGATACCGCTGGCCGAGGCGTTATCATTGATTTCTTTGACTACATCGTTGATGCTTTTGCTCGCCGTATCAAAACTGTAGGCATGGGAAACCCCATCCTTGCCTTTCAGGGTAAAAGTAACGGTATCCGTTATCCCAAATTGCTCCGCCAGGGTATCTTTATATTCGGCCAGGGCGCTCTGGCTGATGCGCGTTACTCCAGACATCAGGCTGTTGACCTTAATAATGTGAGTTCCGTTTGGGGCATTGGATTTTGCTATGGCTGCCAGCACAGTGTTGTCGCTGACCTCGACTTGTTTGGAATTAAAGGTTGATTCCAGCTTCAAATCCAATATAGAGTTGCGAAAGTTAAATATCTTCATATTGGTATCACGATAGCTGTCGCGCTTCCACTCCAAAATCTGCCTCTGTTGTTTGACTTTGTCAACCTGGGCCAGCTTGGCTTTCATCATATCCTTTATTATGCTTTCGGTATCCATGCCGCTGACCAAACCGCTAATCTGCAATGGCATAAGGTTCAACCTCCTCTATCAATCATCCGCTCGCCAATCCTGTCCTTAATCCTGGTAATTCTTATAATCTTTAAGGTTTTGCACCTGTTTCTTAAGCTTATCCAGGTTTTCCGCCGCTTTGCGATTCTCTTCCTGGATTTCATCATATATTTCCTGGCGATAAATGCGAATGTCCAACGGGGCGGATATGCCAATACGCACATTATCGCCTTGAATATCAATTATACTTACGGTTATCTGCTCCCCGATGACAATGGCCTGATCTTTTTTCCTGCTTAATACCAGCATAGTTTACAGGCCTCCCGCCGCATTAACCGCAATGTTTTTATTTTCCTGCCTGAATATGAAGTGGCGGGTGCTGTAGTTTGTCTTTATCGATACATACTGCATTCCCAGCCTGTTTTCAATATTGATAAGCAGCGGTGCCAGCAGGTTAGCCGTAGTCTTTTTAAAATCATCCGGAACCGTAAGTATTAAATATACCGCCAATTGTGATTCATCCTTAAGCTTTAATCTCTTTAAATCTTCATCATCCACATCTATCTCGTAATCCGGGAAAAAGGTAAACGGCTGCGCCAGCAAGAGACATAACTCGCTGTTGTTTACCGATTGTAAATAATAAAAGGGCACGCCTTCCGCCATGGGCAGGAGAATAAATTCTTTTTCATTTTCAAAAGCCGGTATGCCCTGGGGAAAATGAATTATATAGTTTTCATCAAACTCCAATTCTCCTAAAAGGCTGCTTTGTATTTTCATCTTGGACTCCCTTCTCTGTCTAAATCTAAAACTCTATTCTAGGCTGTGGCATCCAGGAGCTTTCCGGGACAAGCGAATCTTACAAAATTCTTCTGTAACAAATAAACCTCCACCCGGCCATATTCAAAATTATTATCCACCCGGCCTCGTTGAAAATCGTAATTGATAACTCCCGGTTGAAAAGCGACTTCCACCGGAAAGGTTTCAAAAGTGATTCGCGGTGGTTGCTTGGGTATGGCTGTTACATTATAATCCCGTTTCTTATCGGATTTGGAAGCTATTATATCAATAATATCCGGTCCGTTTATTTTCGCCAGAGCATCTCCATTGGCAGCAATGCTTCCTATTCCCTCCAAAAGATCCTGCTGTGCTTGTTCCAGCAGGTAATCCCTTAACATTTCCGGGGTTCTGAGACCGGCATCGGCAAAACACTGCCTCTGATCTATGTGCAGTTTGGGCCTGGGCGACCTCATCGTCAACTGTCCGGGAATGCTCTCCATTTTCAACTCAGGCTGGACGCTATGCAGGCGGATAGCCGGTTCTTTTATATTCAGCCCGATCCGGGCATACTGCTGGTTAATCTGTATTATTACCAAAACGCTACCCCCATTCCCCACATGACAAACTAGCGTAAGAAATCCAACAAGGTGGGCTGGATTATCCTGGCTCCGGCCGCCAGCGAGGCATTATATACATTCTCCTGCATCTTTAAATTCATGATAACCTCGGCTAAATCAGCATCTTCATTTTTCGATAAAAGTTCCGTAAAATTCAGTTGGGTGCTGGTCAGGCGGCTGTCCTGGAGTTCCAGGCGATTAATCCGCGCTCCAACGGTTGAACGGTGCATCAGCATTTCCTCCAGCCGGATATCGGCGCCGGCCAGGGTATTTCCAACATCCGGTATCCTGCCCAGCTCAATCTTCTGGCTTACATCGTTGAGAAATTCAAAAACACCCATCTGGTAAGAAAATGCCACCGCCCTGTCCACGGCAGCGAATTGGCTCTCTTCAACGGTAATGGAACCATCATAGCTTATACCGGTTTTGGCATTAAGAGTAAAGAATTTGAAGTCCTCCGTGTCATAATTCAGGCTCCCGGCATCTCGGTTGAAATTAAAGGTTCCGCCATCGATTTTATTGCCATTGGTATCCGGATATTGCAGGTTGATGCCAACTCTATTCATAGGCAGGGTCTGGGGCGAGGAAAAGGATATTACCGTCTTATCACCAACCGCCAGCGGGTATTTCAGTTGATCCGCAGGTACTCCGGGATCGCCGGGGTAGGGATAGATTCCGCCCAGGGCACTGCCGGAAATGCTATTGTTCCAGATAACCAGATCTTGGGTTGCTCCCGGCAATTTGCTGGCCGGTATGGTCAGGATGGCTTCCCCGGCGGCTCTGGTCATATCGATAACCACCTCTTCCATCTCCACATACTTGTAACTGCCGTCACTCTGATAAACATGCCCTTTTATATTTACCACCGCCGTATTATCTCCAGGATTTATTCTGGTGGCCTCAATCAACAACGAACCGGAAAAGGGGGTATCATTCTGGTTGGCGGCTGTCCCGATACCCAGGCGGGCGGGGGTGGAATCACCCTCGTAGAAAAAAGCCTTGTTGTTGGGCACCGAGCTTAAATAGCTCTGGGCTTCAACCGCATTAGCTTCCGCAGAAGACAGGGCAATATAAGTCTGGTTGCCCACGGCGAATTCCGGATTAGCATCGTCTATACCCCCCAGGGCCGCGCCGCTGTTATTCCAGATAACCAGATCCTGGGTTGCCCCCGGCAACCCCCCGGCTGCCAGTTGAGCGGCGGTAATCGTCAGTATCGCCCCGTCATTGGCGGCGGCCATATCCATGGTCAAGCCGGCTATGTTTATATCCTGGTAGGCTCCGCTGTCTATAGCCACCCGCCCGGAAATATTTACAGTCAAGGTATTCGCCGCTTCGTCAACTGCGGTTACTTCAATTTTTAGGGAACCGCTGTATCGGGAATCCTGCTGGGTCGCGGCGTTGCCCACAGCAATAGGCGCCGCCTCAGCAGCCGAGTTAAAAAAGAAAGCGCCCGGGTTGTTGTCTGCCCCCATGAGACTGCGCCATTCGTCGGCTTCCGAAGGCGGTAGGGTATTAGCGGTACTGACCAGGTAATCGCCTTCCTGCAGGCCTTGGGCTTCAAGCTTATCCGGATTTATCCCTGATAGAGGATCTACATAAAGGTCTTTTAACCGTCCCATAAAAAAATCTTTTATTTTTATATTTATCGGTATCTTAACCCCAACCCCTATTTCCGCTTCCAGGTCTTTCTGATTGCCCCGCCATTCTCCATTTTGCAAGGGCGCCTCGGTAACATTGCTGCCGGCAAAAATATGTTTACTGCCGTTGGTAGTATTGGCAATAAGTTTCAACTGCTCGTTTAATTCCCTTATTTCCTGAGCAATGGCGCTATAAGCTTGCGGGTTGTTGGTTGATGCTGCTTGCACCGTTAATACCCGGGCCTTTTGCATTACTTCGTTAATATTATGCAGGGCGCCATCGGTTGTCTGCAAAAAACTTACCGATTCTCCAATATTGCGCAGGTACTGTTCCCCTTCGATAAGGTTGGTGCGCAGCCGCAGGGATTTGACCAGCCCGGCCGGATCGTCGGAAGGGGTGTTGATCCTCCTGGTGGTGGAAAGCTGGCGCTGGAGTTTGTCCATGCGCCACAGGTTGTTGGACAGGTTGCGGTTAAGCTCATTAACCAGCATCTTATTAGTAACTCGCATCATCATAGCTTATCATTCCTCCATCCAGCAACTGTGCCTAGCGTCCCACCAGGCCCATGCGGTTGATAATCACTTCCAAACCTTCGTCAACGCCAGTAATGAAACGGGAAGCCGCATTGAAAGCATGCTGGTATTTAATCACATTGGTCCATTCCTCATCCAGGGAAACACCGGATATGGACTCCCACTTGTTTTGCAACTGGCCCAAGAGTATCTCCTGGTTTTTTACCATGCGCTGCGCTTCCTGGCTTAATACGCCTGTATTGGCCGTTATTGAGCGCCAGAAATCATCGGTGCTGGCATCTTCCACCATACCGCTGTTGCCCCATTCGCCCTCATAATAGGACAGATAGGCCGCCGGTTCCTCCGTAGCCAGAGCCGCGTTGGTGGTTATTTCAATATATCCATCATAGGATTGGCCGAAAAGATTGCTCTCTTTATTGTCATTCATTGTAAAGAAATGCAGCTCCTTGTTTGTAGCTGAATCCAGTACTCCGTTATCAAAAACAAAGCGTTGCGGCACTTCGCGAGGAGAGTTGAAATTGAAATTTATATCCACCTGCCGGTACGGGGTGGCCGCAGCCGTTGCCGCCGTCAAGCCCAGTATTCCCTTGTCCCCTACTTTCAATTCTACTGCTTCCATTTTAGTCTTGCTGTCCAGGCCCGTTATGGTCGTTGTCATGGAGCCGATAGTTATGCTCTGCGAGGCGGCCCCGCCATATTTGAGGGTAAAGCCTCCGGTTTTTCTTTCGTAGGTTCCATTCCGGTTGTATTCATGAGAAACATAAGAATAACTGACCTGCCCGCTGTAGCTGTCAACATCGCTTACCGTTATTTCAATGGAAGCGTTAATGTCCAGTGCCAGGTTGTTGGGCTGTTGCAACTGGCCAATACCAAAAACACTATCGGCTGTCTTCTGGTTGTAGCTCTGCAGCAAGCTTAGAGCCGCATCATTGGCTCCGGGAATGCCGACCCGGGTTTGCAGCTGGTACTCGCCGTTCTGCAGCTCGGCAGCTCCCAGGTCGCTTAAGGCCGAACCCGGATAAATAACTTCCAGCTTTCTATTAGTTGTGGAATAGAATACGATTTCCCCGCCCTCACACCTGACACTGGCGGAGATTTCATTTTCATCAAGTTCTTTCTGCAAAGCCTGGGCCAGCCTCTGCATATCAGGATAGCTATAGGGAGGCGGAATCTCAATCACTTTTATCCCCGCCCCTCCATCCATCAGAAAGCGCAGAGGTTGGTGAGAAGTAAAATCAATATTAAATCCTTCCGTCTTGACTTTGAACTGGGGGCTGTTCAAGCTGTGCTTTATCTGGGCGATCTTCAGGGCATTGCCCCCATCGCCGAAATTTTCCTTATTGCCCGCTGTATCCCAGGTGCGGCAGCTGGCCGCGGCGATTTTTTTCACATCATCCTGTATCTCCCGGGTCACCGCCATGAATTTGGCCCAATTCTCATAAGTATCCACATCTTCCGGCATCATGAAGAAGTTGCTTCCATCCGGTACCTGGCTTTTATTGACCAGGCTGTAACCGCCCCGGTGCAGCTCATTGGTCTTCACCATTATGGTTTTGGCCAGCATATTGAGCTCTTTAATCATATTGGGGATTATTTCCTTGTATTCAGATGGCTGGCTTTCATCCGGCAGATTAGTCTGCCCCCGGGCATCGAGCAAAGCCCCAATCTGGCCTCCGCTTATCCTGGCCTTGGTCCGGCTGTCCGCCCAAACCAGCATATACATGCCCTGATTATCCTTCTCTTCAGACAGTTCTATGTGATCAACACCCTGCACCAGCATCCGGTCGGCCAGCTGCAACACTATCATATCATTCCTGCCATTGAAAACCCTGACCTCCGCAATCTCGCTCAATTGCTCTACGAGCAGGTCGCGCTTATCTTTCAAATCGTTGGGCTGCTTGCCGGCAGAGGAAATCGTCGCGATCTGCTTGTTAAGATCAGCGATCTGCTTCCCCAGCGAATTTATCTCCAGAGCTTTGATTTTAATCTGATCATTAATATCCACCCGCAAATCCCACAGTTGACTGTAGGTATGGTTGAAAGCCTCGGCCAGGGTCATTCCCCGCTGTGCAACCACCGTGCGCACCGACTCGCTTTCCGGGTTAAGGGAGAGATCCTGCCAGGACTCCCAGAACTTATCCATTACTCCCCTCAAGCCATTCTCCGTAGGCTCGTTCAATATAGCCTCCACCCGGTCCAGGCTCTGTTGCAGTGATTGCCAGTAACCCGAAACCTTGGTCTCATTCCTGATCTGGGCATCCAGGAATTCGTCCCGAATCCTTTTAACCTGGGCTATATCCACCCCGGTGCCCAGTTGCCCTACCCGGTTGGCATTGTTCAACATGGGAGCATGAAAAGGACTGGTCGTCACTATGCTGGGCGCCTGCCGGGAAAACCCTGGAGTATTGGCATTAGCAATATTGTGCCCGGTAATACTAAATGCTGTCTGATGCATGAGAACCGAGCGCTTGCCGATTTCCAAACCGAAGAAATTACTCATTTACAACCTCCATCTGGTGCCAGGCACTTAAGTTGTTAAGTTATTGCAATAACTTAACAACTTAAGTGCCTGGCACCTTCTTAAATTTTCTTGTCCAGCAGGTTTAGCCTGGGACGGGATTCAAATTCATCAGACTGTTGGCCTTTATCGGAATAAATTCCGGCTACATCCCCATTGAACAGGGACTGTATCTCCCCTATAAATACCAGGGACTGTTCTATTAATTCATTGTTATGGGAGTTTATCGCTTTCAACCGGATCAAGCAGTAGTCCAGTTGATTTATTACCTCTTCCAGGGCAGGATAAAGCTCCGGACAACCTTCCCGCACCCAGGCCAAAAGCTTTTTGGCGCTGAACTCCTCCGCTTTAAAGCCCAGTTGAATAGCCAAGTGTTCCTGTAATTTAAAGCGGGCACCTTCCATTTTATCCAGGTTGGATACCGTGATGCCCTCTTTCTGAATCAAACTATCCAGTTCTCTGACCTTGCCCGCTATAATCAGCTCCTGCTTCTCCTGGCCCAGCGCAGCCAAGCGCTCGAGAACCTGGTTTTGTTTAGCGATGCTCTCGATAAAATCTTGCAGTAGCTTGTTCACCTGTTTCACCGCTTTCTATGTTTTCTATATTAACCTGTCTACCAAAACCCTTTCTATCATCTTCTCCGCCACTTCATCATCGGATAGAGTATAGGTTCCTGCGGAAATCTGCTCCTTCAATTCAGCCACTTTATCCAGGCGAATATCATCCGCCTGCCGGACAGCATGCATAGCCTTCTGCTTAACCTTGCTCTCCCGGGAAATGGCCAGTTCGTCCGCCCGGGCGGTCCCCCTGGCAGCCTGTGCCTTTTCCACCTTGTTGTCGCCTTTGTTGTACACCTTCAAAACGTTTAGCAATTGGGTTTTGGAAATAATCATCAAATGTCACCTCAGAGCTCTTTTTTTATCTATTTTTTAATCTATTCGCCTATTTCTGTTTTCGCAAAAATAAAGCAGAGGCTTAATATCCCCTGCATGCGTTTATAAAGTATTTACTCCATTTTTTATTAATTTCCTGCGCCAGGCTATGTTTTTAATTAAGCAGTATTATTCCCAAGTCATAGCGACTCCATCTAGAATTTTAGAAAAAACCCTTATCTTTAATATGCATCTTATCTTTTACCTTGCCGCGGGGTGGTCTTTTCGGCTCTTCACTCTTGGCTTTTTGGGGCAGATGCCCCTGAATTTCAGCGTTAACCTCATTAATACAGCTTTCGCAAAAGCGGCCAGAGTTTATGCTTTGTCCACATCTTTCACAACGCAAACTGGCTGTTAGTCCCTTGGCCTGCAGCCTGCCATCCCTTAAGAATTGCAGAATCTTATCTTCCTCTACTCCGGTTTCTTCTACTACCTCAATTACCCCAGCCCCAGGATGGTCACGAACATATCTTCGCACCACTTGATATTCATCTTCCTCTTTTTCCAAACACCTGGGACATATGTTCCGCCCCATATAGGGAAAAACCCTCCCGCACCTGGAGCAATTTCGCAGATTGGACATCATAATACCTCCCTATGGTATTCTCAGTATAATTTAAACTATTTTTTCTATAGAGCTGTAGAATACATCCATATCCATATTATCGATATTTTTATTATAACACTGAATATACAAGCAAAAACTTTTTAGCCCCTTCCAACTAAAACCCTTTTCCAATAGCCCAGGTTATAACCGATACCCGCTCGGCCCCCGCTTCCAACAATACCCGGGTACATTCCCGTATAGTAGATCCGGTAGTATAGACATCATCAACCAACAAAATTTTCTTGCCCAGCACTTTTTGGGGTTGTGTCACTTTAAAGGCATAGAGCAGGTTTTTCTCCCTCTCTTCCCGAGTCAATTCCCGTTGTGAAGGAGTTTCCTTTATTCGAAGCAGATTCCCGGGATCTACTGCTATTTTAAGCCTCCTGCCAATTTGTCGGGCTAAAAGCTCGGTCTGGTTAAATCCCCTCTGTCTCAGGTTGCCCTGGGAAATCGGCACCGGTACAATAATATCCAGTGGCCAGAAACGCGGCTCTCCTTCCACCACTTCCGCCATCATATCCCCCATTTTCTTGGCCAGTTGCTTCCTGCCCAGAAATTTAAAAACCTTGACCGCTATACGAAAAGGTTCCTCATAGGGTCCAACGGCGCGGGCAATGTTGAAGCTCGGAGGGTTCTGGCGGCATTCCACACAAAGGTTTTCTCCCTCCCCCAGATATTTCCCACAGTGATCACAAAGCGACAGGCATTTCTTAAGACGAGCCATTTTATCTTCACAGGCATCACACCAGGGATGCCGGCAGCTATACCTGCCTGGTTCTCGACAGATATAGCAAGCAGTTTGGGGAAATATAATATCCATAATCAAATCAATCATGCCTGCACCTCGATATCATCAGCTTGTCCTATAAAACTAGATTCAAACATCATCGCATTACGCCATTTTTAAGCATCGGAAGAAAGTGTTTTTTGCAAGGGAATCATAATTTCTTATTATAACATAAAATATCTACAGCTGTTGCCCATGCATAGAGTGCAAGCGGTATATTTATACAAGCAAAATAACAACCCTGGCTTGTCCCCTGATTTAAGACCAGGCAAAAATACCGGTCTCTTTTCTTTCTATAGTAATCCTCATCCAGCTTCATTTTCAAGCGTTTCACCTTCTTGGAATTATTCCCTCGATAAGCAATAACAACCGCCAGCATTATAAATAACCAGAGGGCCAGGCTCAGGCTTTTTAACAAAACAAGCACAAAACAACCCCCTTCCAACATATTTGTACATAATATGCAAGAAGAAGGATTATTGAGTACTGAAACATATTTTGCCATGATCCCAGTGTTAGTAAGAAAGTGAGGAGGGGCCCCAGCCATAGGGGTTAATTGAGAAAAGCGAAGTGGAAGGGTTTATTAGTCGTCTGTCGTCAGACATCAGTAGGGGGGGTTAGTTAGGGAGGCAACTAGGATAAACTAGGTGGGGGATATGGATTCTCTCTCTTCATATCAGAGGAAACATTCCCTTGAAAGTTTTGAATCAGGGGAATGCTTCCTCTGATGCCGTTTTCAGCTCATTCCTCACTTACAATGCGATTCTTCAAGGCAAAGATAGCTGCATGGGTCCGGTCCTTTACACCCAATTTGCGAAAAATACTGGTCAGATGATTTTTTACCGTCTTTTCACTAATGAACATAACCTCCGCCATTTCTTTATTGGTATTTCCTTTCACCAGCAAAGAAAGAACATCCCTTTCCCTCTTGGTCAGCCGTATTTCACTCTTCCGGTTCTCACTTTGCCGCAATTCCCGAACCAGGCGGTTCGCTACCCGGGGATAGATTACAACCTCTCCGTTCATTACCCGGTGAATAGTATCCACCAGTTCGCTACCCGCCACATCCTTAAGAATATAAGCCGAAGCTCCGGCTTTGACCATATCAACGACTTCTTCCCCTTCGTACACGGTCAGGGCAATAATCCGGACTAACGGCAACTCCCTCTTTATTACCCGGGTGGCCACAATACCATCAGTTCCCGGCATATTTACATCCATAATAATGATATCCGGTTTTTCCTTACGGGCTATGTTGATAGCACCCTGCCCATCTCCTACCTCGTCTATAACTTCGATATTGCTATCGAGTTCCAGCAGCTTTCTCAGGCCCTCCCTCACCAAAACATGGTCATCCGCTATCACGACCCTTGCCTTATCCATTATTTTCCTCCTCTTCCCATGGTATCTTGACTATTACCTGGGTCCCAGAACCTGGTGAAGAAATAATCTCAATTTCCCCCCCAAATATCTCTACCCTCTCTTTCATACCTATAATACCGTAACTTTCCTTATTGGCCCTAACCCCTTCAACACTAAAACCCCGGCCTTCATCTTTTATAACCAGTCTCAGGCATTTATCCGTATTCTCTATTTTTACCATAGCATGGTTGCTTCCGGCATGTTTCTTTACATTGGTGATAGCCTCTTGAATCAAACGAAACAGAGCTATTCCCAGAGAAAAATCGTAATCCCGGTCTTCACCCAGTATTATTAAATCAGTGGTAAAATTATAACGGGCTTCATATTCGCTAAAAAATTCTCTGAGGGTCTGACAAAAGCTATGTTCATGAACTAATAGAGGCTTAAGGTCGAACATTATGCTTCTAACATCAGCCAGACTTTCCCGGGCCATATCCTTAATATTTTTTACCTCGTCACTTATCCTTTCCTTCTCCTCGTAGCCCAGCTGCGCAATTAAATCCAGCCGAATCAACATGCTAACCAGGTTTTGTGCCGGACCATCATGTAGTTCCCGGGCGATTCTTCTTCTTTCCGCTTCCTGTGACTCGATAATCCACATCCCTAACTGCTGCTTACGCTGGAATTCCTCAATACTCTCACCTATTCTTTCGACATTTCCCTGCAAGATCTTTAATGCTACTCCGGTACTGCTGAGAAATCCATCAGCTTTTAGCGCAATGGCCTTGAAATGCTTTATATCCAGATCCAAGTGATCCCGGCGCCGCCGCAGGTACATCTCCTTCTTTCGTAAATCCAACAATGCAAGCTGCAATATCCTGGCTTTATCATAAGCATCTTTTATATCATTCTCCGAAAAAGACAAAAAATTACAGCTGACCTCAGCCAACCTTAAGCGAGCATACCTTTCCAGTTTTTCATACTTTTCTACTTCTGCAATAGTACGCGAGGCCTCGATATTTACTTCTTCCCTTTCGAGCTCCAATCGGTTACACTCCTGGTAACATTTCTCCGCGATATCATAAATATCATTGCGTCCTTTCTCCAGAGTTTCGACTAACTGCCCCAGGATATCTTCCAATTGTCCCATTTGTATGGTTTGTTTTTCCTCGCTCTTCGCCTTCTCCCCATTACCAGCCATCCTTATTCCCCCATCTAACCCTGGGCGCCGATGCGCACATAGAGGAAATCCTTAACCACATCTACGATTCGAACTGCCGCCTGCCCATCCCCATACGGGTTGATGGCCCGGGCCATTTTCTCATATTCTCCCCTACTGCTAAGGAGCAACCAGGCTTCCTTATAAATCTTCTCTCGTACCGTACCCACCAGCTTCACCGTCCCGGCCTGCAAGGCCTCCGGTCGTTCGGTGGTATCCCGAAGAACCAGAACCGGTTTGCCCAAGGAAGGAGCTTCCTCCTGCATACCGCCGGAATCGGTTAAAACCATGTAACAGCAATTCATCAGATGGGCAAAAGGCTCGTAGTCCAGAGGTTCAATAAGGTGAAAACGCTCCCGCCCCTCCAGCATCTCCCGGGCCACATCCCTTACTACCGGATTACGGTGAACCGGAAATACCACCGCTACATCCGGGAATTCATCCACCAGGTCAATCAAAGCCTGATAGACCTCCCGCATGGGACGGCCCCAATTCTCCCGGCGGTGGGTGGTAACCAGGAGCAGGCGCTTGGATAAATCTATTCCTTCAAGCTCAGGACCAAATTCATAATCGGGACGGATAGTATCCAGCAGAGCATCAATAACCGTATTGCCGGTAACCCATATCTTGAAACTGCCGGTCGATTCCTTTAAAAGATTCTCCCGGGCGGTATCAGTAGGAGCAAAATGCAGCTCCGCCAGGCGACCCGCCAGGGTACGATTCATTTCCTCGGGGTAAGGTGAGTACCTGTTCCGCGTACGCAAGCCGGCTTCCACATGACCAACCGGAATCCTCTGATAAAAGGCCGCCAGGGCCGCTGAGAAAGTGGTGGTGGTGTCACCATGTACCAGAACCAGCTCAGGCCGCTCCTTTTCCAGTATCCCCTTCATCCCGTTCAGAACCCCGGTGGTAATACTGTAAAGGTCTTGTTTTTCTTCCATAAGGTTAAGATCATAATCCGGTGTGATATCAAAAAGCTCTAAAACCTGATCCAACATCTCCCGGTGCTGTGCCGTCACTGCTACGACCGTTTCTATGTCCTTTACTCTTTTTAATTCCTTAATCACCGGAGCCATCTTAATAGCCTCCGGCCGAGTACCAAAAACCGTCATAACTTTTCCTAAACGCATGTTTAATTCTCCTTTTTATGCCGCCGACAACTTCTATTTTTTTCTAACCCCCCATGGCCAAGGACCACAACCACCGATGAAAAGCAAGTAGGCGCTTTAATAGTAAGATGCAGTAGCAAATTAGTTGAACTCCTCACTTTTCTTACTAACCCCCCATGGCCAGGGGATGTTTTCCGTCTTCCGCCCTCCGCCCTCCGCCTTCTGTCTTCCGTCTTCCACGGCTTACTTCCTGAGCAGGGAAACCGGAAGAATATTTACAATCTTAAATACCAGGCAGTTTTTGAGGGGGAAGTTTTTATAAGCCGTGTTATCCAGCCGTTTATTAATACGGTCAAAATACTCCCCTTCCTGCAGGTCAGCGCTTAGCTCGACATAGACCCTTATCCCATCCTTGCTCTTATTATTATCAGTAAGAAGAACCATGAAAACCCCTTTGCCGGTCTCCTTCAAATTAGCATAGGTTTTCTCCGCCCCGAAACGGGCACAAATAATAATATCGTCACCTATCATCTCCAACACTGATATTACCGCGATATTCACCTCATAATTGCGGTCAACCGTACTGAGCGTGGTGGAAATATAATTAGCGTTAATCAATGACCGGGCCTTTTCCAGCAATTCTCTATCCATTTTTCTAACCATTCCTTTCGAGCACAAAACATCATGCCAGAGTTTCTCTTAAACATAAGCTCACTGTCTAATGCTTGTGTTTAAGATACTCATTTAGTGTATAGGTTGCCCAGTTGGAGCAGAATTTCACAGGCTTATTTTATTTCCTTACCCTTCTTATTTATACATAATCTTCATTCTTCCTGCTTTTTGGGGAAAGCAAAATAAAGAAGGGGACCAGGTACTCCGATTGTTAAACTTTAAAACAAATAACTTAACAACTTAAGTGCCTGGCACCTAAACCCGGCGGGGATATTCCGGGCCGCCATTTACCCTTATTTTATCTTCAGCGATAGGCTCCCGGTCCTTACGGAAAGTACCGGAGAGGGCAAGCCCAATGACAATCATAATGCTAAGGCCCAGCACATTATAAGCTATATCCGGGAAACCCAGGTTCTTAATAGTGACCTTGCGAAAAGCTTCCGCCATCCAGGTAAACGGTGTTAATTCGGAGATAGCGATGATTATCTCCGGTATCCGGTAACGCGGCCAGGTATACCCGGATATCATAAATATGGGAATTGACAAGAGGATCAAGTAACGGCTGATTTGCAGGCTGTTCTCCGCATACAAGGAGATAAAAAAGCCCAGGAAAATAATGGCGCAGGTATAGAGAAAACCCAGCAGCGCTATTAACAGGATGCTCCCCTCAATCTTGAGCAGGATAAAATGATGAGCAAACCATAGCAAAAGGGCATAATTAAAAAAGCCGGCTATAATATAAGGCAAAGACTTGCCGAATATTATTTGCCAGCGTTCCAGGGGACTGGCCAGATAATGAATCCAGGTGTTGCCCTCCTTTTCCCGGGGTATAGTAAGGGTAACCCCCAGAAGACCAAGCTGGTGCAAGATTATAAAAATAACCCCCGCGTAAAGGAAGTTAATATAACTATATGTAGGATTATACCAGGTCATTATACTACAGTTTACCAAATTTAATACTTCATCACTCTGGGCCGGATGCATACCCATAGACTGCAGGTAAGCAGCAGCATAGCGGCGGTTGAATTCATCCATCCCTTCATAAGCAAATTTACGTATATTATAACCCCAGAGCAAGTTGCTCGCATCATAGACGACCAGAACCTCAGTACTTTGTTTCCGGGCGAGTTTTTTAGAAAAATCCTCCGGGACGACTATTCCTCCCCGAATTATTCCCTCCCGCATAGCTTTTTCCATTTTCTCACAAGTATCAATTTCGGGATTTATTTTAAAATGCTGACCAGTGCTAAAATAATCCGCGACCTCCCGGCTGGCCAGGCTATTATCCAGGTCAACCAGAGCAAAGGGAACATCGTTTATGGCAGCGGAGTAATAAACCGAACCCATCAAAAAAGCAAAAAAGAGGGGAGCGAGGAAGACGATAGCAAATGCCACCCGGTCTTTTAGGATGTGCCGCACTTCGTAGTTGGCTATATTCAGCATAGTTCTCATGATTCTCCCCCTTTTTAGCTGGTTTTCTGCGGTACTAACCTGAAAATTACCGCAGTTAAAGCGTAGGCCACCAGGGCAAACAACAGGAATTGAAAATAGTATTGCGACATATAGGCCCAACTGGCATCTTTCATACTGAGAAAGATTACCCCCTGGAAAAAGCCGGTCTGTGGCAGCCATTTGACCACCTGGGCCAGTATTTGCGGCATCGCCTCCAGAGGCCAGGAAAAACCGGAAAGTACAAAAGCAGGTACCGCTATAGCCATGACTATGCGGCTGGCATCGGCGGCAGTGCGGGAAAAGCTGGAAACCAGTGTCCCCAGGCTATGCATCGCCACCGCAAAACCCATGGTAAACAGCATTAATTTGCCGAAATCACAACGCAAAGGAAGGTGCAGTACTTCAAAACACAAGCCGTATAAAACTGCCACCGTAGCCATGAAAATAACCAGGTGAGCCAGGATCTTAGCTAGAAAAATTATAAACAGGGAACGGGAGGATGATTTTAAATGTACCCAGCTGCGGGTGCCCGTTTCACCTATAATGGTCATGGCTGATAGCAAAGTACAGCATTGTTGCCAGATATTAAGCACCAGTCCCAGCACCAAGAAGAAAGCATAATTAATAGTAGGGTTAAACCAGGGTTCGTCAACGATATTTACTGCCATCAAAGCATTCATCGCATCCTTCATATGTTCTCCCTGGGCGAGCAAAACTTTTACCCCGCTTTTTACCTCAATAGTACGTACCACCTGCAAAACGGCCACACTGGCATTGATCGCATAGACCATGTTGCTGCCATCAATAATCATGGCCACCCGGGTGGGGCGCCTCAATTCTTGTTGCTGTCCGAATTTTTCCGGAATAACTACCCCGACCACTACTTCGCCTTTTTCGATAGCTCTTTTTATTTCCTCGTAGCTATTATAATAAGCAACTACATCAAGGTTTTCCGCCTGCTTTATATCAGAAGCCAGGGCCCGGCTTTGCGCGCTGCGATCCAGGTCGGCAATAGCGGTCGGTATATCGGTCAAAACCTGCGCTCGGTAAGCCAAGCCAAAAAGAAGCAAGGAAAGAAGCGGCATCACCAAAAGCACGACACGCAGGCCGCGATCACGCCATATATATGTAAACTCCCGCCGGAAAAAAGCATAAAAAAGCCTAAGCATCCTGTTCACCACGCTTTTTGGGAATCACAGCATTTAGCTCTTTCCATATATTCTCCGCCTCATCCGGGCTATAAATCTTAACCATACCGTCATCCAGCCAGGCTACACGATCCAGGTAATGAACATGTTCCATATTGCTAAAGCCGCATAAACAGCTATTGCCCTCCTCAAGATATGCTTCCAATACCTGCAAAATGACGCTGCGCGACTCCAGGTCGATATCACGGATAATTTCATCAATAATCAAGATTTCAGGACGATTCAAGAGGGCACACGCCAGAGCTACACGCTGGTAAACACCAACCTGCAGGCTGGGTAGAGTTTCGCGCAGGTAATCTTCTAATTGCAAGCGTTGAATAACGTCCTCCAACCGCTCGAAAGGGGCTTTTTTGATTACCCTGAATAAATCCAGGTTTTCGGCTACATTCAAGTCAGCAAAGAGACTGGGTTGCTGGGTTACCAAACCCATCTTTTTCTTGTAGGCCTGGTTTTTGGCGATATTCTGTCCCAGTATTTCTATAGTCCCGGATTTGATTCGATCAACCCCCAGGGCTGCGTGCAGAAGCGTAGTCTTGCCCGTACCGCGCAATCCGAACACCCCCAAACACTCTCCCCGGTATAGATCCAGGTCAACGCCTTTAAGCACCGTACGCTTGCCTACTTTCTGCACCAGGCCCCTGATAGAAATAACTACTTCCTTGTCGCCGGTGTTTTTCATAGGCTCCTACTCCTTCTCTAAAATACGTACTGATGCCGTCATTCCGGTTTTCAGGCGTAAATCATTATTGGGAATATCCACCCGCAGCTCGAAAGAGCGAATATCATGACTGTACATTTCATTAACCGCCTTATGTACGGCAAATTCCCCGGCATCACTTACTTTGATGACCTTACCCGGGAAAACCTCATCCGGATGAGCCGGAACCCTTACCTCAGCTAATTGGCCCAGTTTAACCCGGCCAATCTTGCTTTCATCAATATAGACCTTGACATAACTCTGCCGCAGGTCACTTATTTCAAAAACAGGAGTACCTGCATTAAGCATTTCCCCGGTTTCCAGATATTTTATAGTAATAAAGCCATCAATAGGAGAATGCAATTTAGTGTTAGCCAGGTAAGCTTCTGCCTCCTGTACCGCCCCCTGAGCCTGCTCAGCCACCCCCCGGGCTGCCTCGCATTCATGCCGCGCTACTTCCACCTTTTCCCGCCCGGCCAGAGCTTCATTCAGTTGACCCTGAGCCGCTTTCAGCGCATTGCTGGCTTCATCAAACTGGCTGTCGGCAATGGCTCCGCTTTCATGCAGGCTTTGGGCCCGATCGTATTTCTGCTGGTAGTTGGTCAGGTTGGCTTCCGCCTTGGTTATCAGCGCCTCAACTGTCTGGCTGGTGGCAACTACCCCGCTCTCCGCTTGCCGGGCCCGGCCCTGGGCCGCAGCCAGTGCCCCCTGGGCCTGCGCCAGTTTCGCCTCGATTTCACGATTATCCAGCTCCGCCAGCAACTGCCCCTTTTTTACTTCCATACCTTCATCCACATAGATGCTAGCAATTCTACCAGGAACCTTGAAAGCCGCATTAACTGTTGTCGCCTCAATGGTTCCGGTAGCGCCAAGGCTTTCGTGGGCCTGGGTAACCACCGTTTGCTGTCTCTGAAAATACCCAAGCAGAATAGCTATGGCAGCCACGAACAACAGCAATAAAAGAATGAATACAGCGTTACGCTTGGTTTGAAGTAACCCTGACACCTTGGATTGCATTATTCCTCTTCCCCCTTTTTCTCCTCTTTTTTTATTCCAGTACCCGGCAGATAAGTTATTGCAATTTTATCTGCCGGGCAGCTAGCTGCTAAACCGCTATACCATGCCAACTAGGCCAAAATCCCCCGCGTCAAAACCAGCTTCATCAGACTGGTAATCCGCTCCGGAGCAAAATCCCAGTTTTTTTCACCCACAAAAGGAAAGGTGGCGTCCTGAAAGATGGTTTCCAGCAAACGAGCCAGCTCGTAGCTGTCCACCGGAATCAACTGTTTCTCTTCCTGCCCCCGTTCAAATACCGCCACTGCCATTTCCAACTTCCTTCTAAGCTTATTAAGGATATCCTCCATCCATTCCTCCCGTACCTTGTTTTGCAGGCGGCGCCGGACCCAGGAAGATAGAATATGGTTATATCCCCGGAAAAATTGAAATTGCAGAACCAGATAGTTGTTTATGGCGGACAGTAAATCATCATTATCCAGGCACTGTTCTTCAATATCCTGGCAGAGCTGACCCAGTTCCTGGGATATAAGGCAGGTCAGCAGGTGATCCTTGTTCTTAAAGTAGAGATAGATGGTACCCTTGCCGCAACCTACCTCCCGCGCTATCTCATCTACCGTCACCGCCTCAAAAGGCCGGTTGGAGAAAAGCTGGAAGGCCGTTTCCATAATAACCTGCTTTTTAAGCTCCTTTTCCCTCTCTTTCAACAAGAAATTTCACCTCCCTGTCCAGTCAGTTCTTAAACTGACCGCTCAGTTTTATAGCCTCATTTTACCCCTGCCAGTAAATTTTGTCAAAGAATAAAATAGTACCAGGCAGCAGTTGTTAAGTAATTAAACATTAATTAAAACAACCAGTACCTGGTACCAAGGTGTTAATAAGGAAAGTAAACTAACCCACTTATCATCAATGGTTGTGGCCCCCGGGCCATGGGGGGTTAGTTTAAAAATTTATTTTTTCAAGCCGTTCATGAGTATGTCGGTAACATCGCGGGCCAGCACCTCCGGTGCAATTTCCCAGCCGTCCAGGGTGATGGGAGCCCACATAGCTGCTACGGAGCCGGTTAATAATACCTTCACCAGCATGGGGTCAAGCTCGCGCAGCTCTCCCCGGGCCATTCCCTCTTCTATGATTTCCACCACCCGCTCTTCTTTTTCCTGGCGCTGAGTGTAGATCCATTCCCTCAGTTCCTGGTCAAAAACATCACTATCCCAAAATACCAGGCGGGTCAGTTCTTTATTATCCCGGCAAAATTTAATGTGGGTCTCAAAAATGATACGGAGCCTTTGCTCTACGGGTAATTGCTTCATCTCTTCCGGGTTGAAATTTTGGTAGTAGACCTGCAGGCTTTTATTGAGCATATCCTGAAATAGCTGCAGCTTGCTGGGGAAATATTCATATATGGTTCCCTTCCCTATCCCCGCCACGGCAGCAATCTCCTCCATACGGGCATTATGATAACCCTTGGAGGAAAAGACATGTACCGCCGCCTCCAGAATCAACTCTCTTTTACCTTTTTTCATATCTACTCTCCTCTGCAGGATACTATGGCCTGAAGCAAGGGGAAGCAAGGGGACGTTCTTTTTGCTTCCCCCCTACTATCCTCTGCGAAGCTTAAGCTTTTGCCCCCAGTCGTCAAATATGCTGTAAACCACCGGTACCAGTATCAGAGTGATAAAGGTGGAAACCAGCAGGCCGAAAATTATCACTATGGCCAGGGGAGCATCGGCTTCGGCTCCTTCCCCTATCCCTAAGGATAACGGGAACATGGCCAGTATGGTGGCAAAGGCGGTCATAAGTATAGGGCGCAGCCTTACCCGCCCGGCTTCAACTATAGCCTCATCCCGCTCCATGCCGCGCTCGCGCAGCTGTTTCAGGTAGTCCACCAGGACAATGGCATTGGCTACCACGATTCCCACCAGCATTATTATCCCGATGAAAGCCGATACGCTGAAGGCTTTGTTGGTCAGGAGCAAGCCCAAGACCACGCCTATAAAAGCGGTGGGCACCGAGAACATTATAACAAAGGGGTTGAAGAAAGATTCATATTGTATAGCCATTACCGCATAAACCAGGATAATGGCCAAAATCAAGGCGATACCCAGACTTCTGAAGCTATCCATCATATCTTTGTTCTGCCCGCCATATTCAATACTATAGCCGGAAGGCAGGTTAATCTTATCCACCTCGTTTTGTATATCCTTCATTACCGCAGATAGGTCGCGGTTTAAGAGGTAAGCGTTTATCTCCGCTCGGCGCACCCGGTCCACCCGCGTAATCTGAATAGGTCCGGGGGCCATTTCGAAGCTGGCGATTTGCGACAGGCGCAAAACCCCTCCCCGGGAGGTGCTGATAGCCAGGTTTTCCAGGTATTCGAGTTCTTTATGATTTTGCGGAGAATAACGCACCCGGACATCCACCTCATCACCCCCAACCCGGTATCGAGTTGCGACATTTCCCTGCATGGCGTTCTTTATATCTGACGCTACCTGCATCGGGGTTAAACCATAAGCAGCCGCCCGTTTACGGTCAATCTTGACCTGTATCTCCGGAATGCCGTCACTCAATGACGAAATGACTTCGCGGGTACCGGGAACTTTTCTAACTATCTCCGCAACCTCTTCCGATATTTCCCGCAGAACCTGCATATCGTCTCCCCGCACCTGTACACTAACCGGCCCGCCGCCGCTGGGACCGGTGGAAGTTAGATCCATCATGCTGACTTTGATTTTAGAACCGGCTATCCCGCTAAGCCTGCTGCGGATATCTTCGGCCACCTCATCCCCGCTGCGCTTACGTTCGTTTTTCGGGACTAATTTAATATAAATGGTAGCCTGATCCGCTTTGGTTCCGGAATCGAAAAACATGCTGGCCGAGCTGCCCACACTGGAAAATATGGTAAATACCTCGGGAACCTCCCGCAACTGGGCTTCCACTTTTTCCACTACCTGTTCCGTATCTTTCAGCAGCGTACCCTTATCGTTTTCAATGGTGATGGAAATTTCCCCCGCATCCATCGCGGGCAGGAACTCCGCCCCGATAAAAGGAACCAGGGCCAGGGCGCCAACCATCAACAATGTAACTAAAGCCACCACATGACGCCGGTGCCCCAAAGCCCAGCGCAGTATTATTTTATACCTCTCCCCCAGATTATCCAGCCAGTTGCCGAAGTTAAAGACCACCCGGGATACCCTCCCTTTTTCCGGATCCAGCGGCTGCATGGCTTTATCACTGAGCATCCGCGAAGCCAGGAGAGGCACAATGGTTAAAGCTACCATAAGGGAACAAAAGATGGCGAAACTGACGGTTATAGCCAGAGGTTTAAACAAGACAGACGCCAGACCCTCGGCAAACATTATGGGGAAGAAAACCGCAATAATGGTAGTGGTAGAAGCGATAACCGCATTGCCCACCTCTGAGGCCCCGGTGAGGGCAGCTTCCATAGGCGGCAGGCCCAGGCTGCGGTGCCGGTAAATATTTTCAAAAACCACTATGGAGTCATCCACCATACGCCCTATTCCCAGGGCCAGGCCCCCCATGGTAATAAGGTTCAAGGTGCTGTTGTTGACATACATAAGAATAAATGTGGCGATAATCGATAGAGGAATAGCCGTAAAGACTATTAAGGTACTGCGGCCATTGCGCAGGAAAAGAAAGAGAACCAGTATAGCCAGCAGTGCCCCCTCCACCATCATGCGCTTGGTTATATCCAGGGACTGGTTGATAAAAGACGACTGGTCCATGACCACTTGATAATCGAGGTCCAGATCCAGCTCCGCCATTATTTCTTCCATTTCTTCTCTTACCGCCGCACAAGCCTTGACCGTATTAGCATCGCTTTGCTTCAAGCAGTGAATACCCACGGCTTTGCTTCCATTTACCCGGGTAATCTGGGTGTCATCCTTGTAGGCATCTTCGATCATGGCAATATCGTTCAAATACACGCTATTGCCGCTGGGGGTGAGGATAGCCACATTCCGGATATCGTCCAGGTTTTCAAACTGCTGCAGGCTGCGGACATAGTACTCCCGCTCGCCTTCTCGGGCCTTGCCGCCGGAGAGATTGAAGTTTTCCAGCTGCAAAACCTGGTTGACCTGGGTCAAGGTGAGACCGTAATCCTCCAGTTTTACCGGATCTACTTCCACCTTTATCTCCCGTTCCAGTCCCCCGGTAATTACTACCGAAGCTACCTCCGGGATACGGCTGAGGCGAGGCTCAATGACATCCTCGGCAATAGACTGCAGCTGCCCCAGGGATATTTTATCCCCCCCGCGGATACCCATCTGTATAATAGGCATCATGGTAGGGTCCATCTTCAGAACCATGGGCTTTTCCACCCCGCTGGGCAGCGATTTCTCAATTAAACCTATTTTCTCACGGATATCCATGAGAGCACTCTCGATATTCGTTCCCCAGTCGTACTTGATGAGGATAAGGGAATTACCCGAAGTGGATTGAGATTGAATCTCTTTCACCCCGCTCAGGGTATTCAAAATACCTTCCAGGGGCTCGCTAACCTGCGATTCCACCTCTTCCGGACCAGCGCCCGGATATGAAGTCATAACCGCCGCATAGGGGAATTTCATCTCTGGATATAGATCCAGGGGAATTTTAGAAAGGGTAAAAAAGCCGAATATAATCACTACCGCAACCAGTATGCTCATAGTAACCGGTCGTTTAACCGCAAACTCTACTATTTTCATTATTTTGACCCCCCGGCAACAACCCTTACCAGGGTTCCGTCACTGACCAGCGTATTCCCCCGGGTAATTATCTCCTGTCCCGGTTTGAGGCCCTTGCTTATCTCGATATAGTTTTCATTTTTGATACCGGTTTCGACCTCTACTTCCCGGGCCCGGTTCTCCTTATCCTTCATTTCCAGCACATAAACTACCTGGCGCCCGGACTTGGGAACTACCGCATTAACCGGTATGGCCAAAACATCTTTTTTACTCTGGGTATCCACCCGCGCTTCGGCAAACATCCCGGATTTAATAAGGCCCTCCGGGTTGGGCAGGCTTACCTTCACCGAATAGCTGCGCTTAACCGGATCCGGCACCACGGATACACTTTTCACCCGGCCTGCAAAAGGCTTTTCACCTGCAGCCTCTATAGCAACATCAACCGCACTGCCCACTTTTATATAGCTTACTTCCGCTTCGCTCACCAGCAGTTCAATTTCCAATTCCCCGGTATCCGTCACTATCGCCGCCGGCATCTGCGGGTTGGCCGTTTCCCCCAGGGAAAGGTTGATACTGCCCACTATCCCCTCTATAGGAGAAGTCAGGTTGCAGTTTTCCATCTGGTTCTGCAGGCTGGCCAGAGCCGCCTCTGCCTGGGCTACACTGGCAGCCACCGCCCCCGAATTCAGGGATTCATACTTAAGCTTTTCTTCTTCAAACTGGCTGTCGGAGATAGCTCCCGCTTTATGCAGTTCTTCATTGCGTTCAAAGTTCTTGCGCGCTTTTTCCAGGTTCAGCTCATTGGCTACCTGCGCCGCACGTGCTCCGGCCAGAGCCGCCTCCGCCTGCTTCACCGCCACATTTAAATCTTTGCTGTCCAGGCTAAGCAAAAGTTGCCCGGTCCTCACCTTCTGCCCCGGCTGAACATGAATGGCCGTTACCCGAGCCGGCATCTTGGGCATTATGTATACTTCGTTGTGACCCCGTACCATTCCCGAATAACGCATACTCTTGGCTATATCACGTGTTACCGCCGGAGCCGTGTTTACCGTCAAGGCACTCTCTTTGACCAGTTCCTTTTCTTTACCACAACCTGTCGCCAGCATCGAGATTAAAATCAAAAAAATTAGTAAAAAATATTGCCCTTTGCCTTTTCCCTTCACGGGTTCCCCTCCCCATAATCATAACTTACCGACCGACCGGTAGGTCGGTTATATTGAAAGTATAGCCCTAAGGGAAAAAAACGTCAATACGGTGCCAGGCACTTAAGTTGTTAAGTTATTATTAATAACTTAACAACTTAAGTGCCTGGCACACCGTTTTTATTTTATTTTACTGCAAATCGTTAATAGTAAAATGCATAATTATTTGCTTACCCAGGGGTTTCCCAGCCAAGCTTTTGACTTCTGGACTAATGAACAGGGTATAGGTCTGCCCGGGTTGATAACTATAAACTCCTCCACTAGCCTTCATGATTACAGAGCGTTTATTAAATGTCAGTTCCGGTATTATTTCTTTAATTATCTGACCTGCCCCATCTTTGATATAGAAGTATTCAGAGATCACTGTTTGAGGGTCGAGTTCTGCACTAAAGTTAATAATGTAATTTTTATCGGTCTGCTTTTCTGTTTTTTCTTCCCATAGAATAGTCTGTGCCTGACCAGCAATGCTATCATCTTCATTAATTAAGATCCTGCTGCGGATATTATCACCGATAATGGCATTGCCCGTTACATTTTTAAGATATACATAAAAGTATTTAATATCGCCTGCTACATTATTGTCCACTATGGTTACCGGTATGGTTTTTGATGTTACCCCAGGCTCGAAAACCAATGTGCCGTTGCTTGTGAGGTATTCATTGGGCGCTTTGGCGCTGCCATCCTTTGTATAGTACTCCACACTTACGCTATTCTGTGCATTGCCGCTGCGGGTAACTGTTATCGTTGCAGTACCATCATTTTCATTCACCTGTTGAGTAGCCTGGGAAAACTGAACAACATCTGATTCGACCGATGTAAAACTGGAGCCTTTTATAAATACGTTAGAATCTAAAATATTATCACCTGCATCGGCTATTGACATCCTGATGGTATGTTTCTGACCCACCTGAACAGCGGCAGTTACAGTAAGCACTGTAGTCAGGCCGTCCATTTCAGTCATTATTTGAGGATCGTTAACATAATCGTATTCATTATCTCTATAATACTGACTGTTCATGCCGTTGTTTACATTATTGATGGCTACTGGGATGTCAGTATTAGGAATTAAGGCTATGTTTTTGCCATTGAGGAAAAAGCCGAATACATCATTAAATCGGGAGTTAACAAACTCATTGTATTCATCGGAAGAAAATACATAATCGAATGAGAAAGTATTCTTGGAGGGAATAAAGTCGAATTCGAGAATTGTAGCATCTTCGGTTTCATATCCAGGAATTAGCAGGTCCAAATGTTCATCACCTTGAAGACCGTTTACATGGGTTATGCCGGGACTAACATTGGGGCCATCAACAAGCCTTATATTGCCGGAACTTAATATAACGCCCTCGTTAAAACCAATAATACTACTATCTGTTGCTGTAAAAGTACCTGCTGAAACATTTGTGCCGGTATATTTTACATTTGATATTTGAACACCCTCACCCATTATTTGTTGTGCTAATTGTTCTGCTGTCTGCTCGGACAGATCCTTTGTAATAATGTATTGGGAGCCTTTTTCAGGATATTGGCCCCAACCGTCATCATAGTCTGGATAGTCAGGATATTGGTTCCAATCACCCTCATCGTTAATGCTGCCAATGTTGTTCTGTTGAGATTCTCGTACAAGCAGGTCATCCCGAGCATAAGCAGGCAAAGCCACCGCCAGACTAAAAAGCATCAAAAGTGTTACAAGCAGGGCCACCGATTTACAAACATTCTTAGTCCAACTCCTTACTGATTTCTTTTTACATACTAATTTCATATGCATCTCCTTTCTCCCGGCCAGGCCGGCCCAAAATTTCATATTTTACATGGATAAACCTGTATAAGCAGGAGTTTTTATCCTAACAACACAACTTAATAATTTTGCTTGGCACCTCCTCCACATTTTGCATAGATTTCTAATTAATTTTAAATTAATTTGGAGAAAAAATCTATCCTCCTTAAAAGGAAAAGATACGGCTTTATATAGTTATTTGAGCCATGAATTATTGAATTATCTTACCCGGGAATTGCAGGATTTTCTCCTGGATTCCTCAATCCTGCCTTATCTGGAGCCAATTTTATGCCAGGAGGTATTGGGCGATACCCGGAGCGAAGAAAAGATTAATGAACTTCATCTCATGGGCCTCCTCAGCCAGGTGGAAAGCAATACTACCCTCTGGCGCTTTCATCATCTTATAAGGGAATTTCTGCTGGAAAGAGCGCTAAATATACGCAGCCCGGAATATATAGTATCTTTGCGGCGCCGTGCCGCTGTCCATCTCGAGAAAAACGGCAATATAGACCAAGCTTTAGAACAATTAGCTGCATGTGCTGATTGGCCTAAAGCCGCAGATTTAATCCTGGCTTATGCAGAGCCCTATTTCCTGGAAAACGGTTGCCATAATATTTTATACTCCTGGATTAAGACTCTACCCATCGATTACTTAAACTCCCATCATCAGCTACTCTATTATAAAGGAATCTGCCTTAGAGACAACAACCCACAGAAGGCCCGGGAAATCCTTTCCCAGGCAGCCGCTCTGGCCAGAGAGAAAGGGGATGTCAAGGGAGAAATCCGCTCCCTTATGGCTATCCTGGCTGTACATATTTTTAGTAGTGATTCCGCCCGAAGCGAAGCGGTGGCAGAACGTATTCCCATGATAGCCTCCCGCCTGAAAGATAGCTGGGCCCGGGGATTTGCGCTGGTAGCTGCACTGGGTAAGGCTGTCTCAGAAGATGACTTGAAACGGGGATTATACTTAAGTCGTCTGGCAGCTAAAACTCCCCTGGAGCAAGAATGGCAGTTGTATTACCTCCTGTTGAGCGGGGTCGTACACTACCGCCTGGGTAATCTGGATACAGCCCGGGAACTGGCTGAGAAAGCTCTGGCTCTGCCTTTGGTGCAAAAAAGTGATCGCTGGCTTGGCGTTGCTTATGTGCTGCTCTCGGGCATTTATTGTGCTAAGGGTGAAATTAGACCGGCTGTTGAAATAAGCCGGCAACTAATTCAGCTGGGACATAAATATAATATCCCCCATCAAATAGCCTACGGTCATCGTCGTTTAGCCCAGGTATATCTTCTCCAGGGCAAGCTGATCGAAGCCCTTTATGAATCCGAACGCTGCCGCGAATTGTGGCTTGAAGCCCTATAATACGGTGCCAGGCACTTAAGTTGTTAAGTTATTGTTGTTCAGTTTAGGAATCGCTTAATGAGCAGGGCTTGTATTGACAAGAATAACACGGTGCTTGGCACCGTGGTTATTCTTTATTAAACGTAAACTTCTTAAGATACGATAAAGGTAAATTTTACCGGTTCTTTAAGCGCCTTAGCAGGTATTGCGGCGGAGCGCAGGGTGTCGCGGATATAGATGGTGTAGGTACCGGGGCTGTAACCACCGTTGGGAGCAATAATTTTAATACAGTCCTGGCCCGCAGGAGCGAAAGAAACCATCTGCTGCTGGTTGGCCTCATTTAATACCAGTATGCCGGCATCTGCGCTTAGAGCATTGAGCGATGTAAAGTCCACCGGAGCACTGAATTTAACGGTCCAGGAATGATTGCGATTGGGTGCCGTTTTGGGTGTATCATACCGGCTTTTGAAACTGCCGGAGGGAGGATCTAGTACCGGAATAATCTCATAAGCACTCCAGCCGTTTACCTTGATAGTTAATGTTCCATTGGCACTATCCCAGTTATAATCAGAGATCTTCCCACTCAAATCACTAGGATTCGAATCTCCTGGGCGAATAGCAACCTGGGATAAACCGTCACTGTCAGTATATTTTACGCCTGGAGCCCCTTTGCTCTGGATATTATGCATAGTAATAGTAGCTGGCAGGTTCATGGCTGCCATTCCTTCTACGGCCATATCCATTGACATTTTGCCATAAGCCAGTTCCATGTTTTTGCCCAATTCCTGCGTCGCTGCGGCAGTAGTAGGATTACCTTTGTCATCAATCCCACAGAGATTAATTGGGTGCTGGGCATCACCCAATTCCAGGCGGGCAATGCGCATGCCATTATCCCAACGTTCAAAAACCAGACCGGGAATACAGGTAAAATCCTTAATCGTACTCCAGTCTGTAGTATCCCCCGCCAGACCCATATTGAAGTCCTTAGGATTGATGTTCATAATAGCCATCATAATCGCTGCCGGAAAAGGCTCTCCCTGCCACTGGGTAGAAATAATTATCTCACACGGACCTGAAATACTAACATTGGCCGGAATCCGGTAGCTGAGTTGCCAGTAGCCCGAAGCCTCATCGTAATTTAACGGCTGGCTCAGACTCGGGATAATAGAACTCAAATCAGCGCTAAGACTATAATCCGGGGGCAGGGTGGCATTCGCTTTTGCTTTCAACCTGAGATCAATTGACTGGCCGGGAAAATAATAATACACTCCTAAACTACTCTCGGCCAAATTCGAAGCGGGAATCCAGTTTCCGTGACCATTCTTCACTTCAATGGTAAACAACCCCGGAGGCAGGTCTTCACTGGAAATGGTGAAACTCCAGGTAAACGGTGTTTTTAGTGCTATGCCATCCAAGGATTTCACTCCCGTTCCAGCCTGCACCGTATAACTGCTGTTCATATCCAGAGGAGTCGCCAAGAAAATAATCGCCTTATAGTTGCCAGCATCATAATTGACGCTGAAGTCACTGACTGTGCTGCCTGTATTCTGATTCGTAATCGTTATGCTACTGTTGTTTAAGGTATTATCGTCTGCCGGAGCAGAGAACTCAATCTCTACAGTCGTATAGCGCGAGACCTGGGCAGCACCCTGACCGGGGGATACCGTCTTTATAGCAAAATCCTCACTCCCTGCCCCTTTTATACTAAGCATCACATAGCCAAGCTGCATACCATCCTGAGTACCTATTCCAACGATATAGTCTCCCGCTTCCAGGCCTCCTGCCAGGGTAAATTGCATCGTTTTATCCAGAACCTCTTCGGGTCTAATATTCGGGATAGCTACTGTGGGCTGACCTGATTGAGTCAACTTCATCACCTGTAGACCCAATCGGTCCCCCGCCTGCCATAAAGCTGTTCCCTTGTTGTTGGTAATAAGCATTGAAGTCGGACTGTAGCCAGCCGTCAGAGTGGAAGGGGTCAGTTCCAACTGAAGCCCTGCTCCAGCAGCTGGGGCGCCACCAATCCCATAAACAACTTGATTGACACAGAAAACACTGCCCAGCAAAAACAAGCAACAGATTAATAGAACCACTTTTTTCATGCAATTAAGCATCCATTCATCTCCTCTTAAATTAGAGTTTAGAAACGGTTCTTCTGTTTTGCCTCTTTATCCTTCCGGAAATCCCCCTCCCATATTTAGAATATGCCATGGTTACAATAAATACCCTGAAACCATGTTCCAATTCTATAATACAAAAGCGATGTTTTTCCAACAATACCAACCAGTAAAAAAACCGTTAGAGATGATGGTGATGATCCGTTTTGGGGAAAGGTTTTTTCCTATTAACGGCGAATTGATAATCTGAGGTTATTTTAGCCAATTTAAAGAAAAGTGAGGGGTAATTCATAATGACAAAATCATACCTGCGAGCCGGGATAATAATAAGTTTGCTAACCCTGTTCTTATTGGGAAACCTGCTGCCGGCTCAGGCTGAAGGGAGCAGGCCGGTGGCGCAAAGTTGGGTCTGGGTTAACCCTATGAATGCGGGGGAGAGCATTGAACACCCGACCATGGTTCGTACACTTGCTGCCACCAGTAGTTCCACTGCCAACAATCTCCAGGAACTTAAATCCATTTTACGTACCGGTTTAGAAAACCGGCAGACCCCTATTAATATCCTGTATACAGGCAGCGAATCGGATTTAAATAAAGGTTTAGATTCGGGTGCAGCCGGGCTGACCGAGATTTATGAGTCGCTGCTGGCCGAGGATGATTATTTAAAGTACAACACTGGAAGTGCTGAGCTTGGCTACCAGGGTCCTAATGTTGGCCCGTTTAATGTCTTCTTTACCGTGGTCTATCGGACTACTCTGGAGCAGGAGAACTATGTCAACGAGCAAGTAGCAACGATTCTATCCACTATAATCATACCCGGTATGAACGAACACCAAAAAGAAAAAGCCATCCATGATTATATCGTTAAGAATGTGGCTTACGATGAGAGCTTAAGTGACACTTCCCATTCCGCTTATGCGGCGCTTTATAACAAAAAAGCAGTCTGCCAGGGTTATGCTCTGCTGGCCCACAAAATGCTAAGCGAGGCCGGGGTATCTGTTCGCTGTGTCGTTGGGACAGGCCACGGTGAAAACCACCTGTGGAACCTGGTATGCCTGGATGATAAATGGTACCACCTGGATTGTACCTGGGATGATCCTGCCCCGGATACGCCTGGTAAAATAAGATACAACTACTATAACCTCAGCGACCAGGAGATGGCAGCTGATCACATCTGGACCGCCGGCGACTATCCTGCCTGCAGCAGCTCATATTACCATGAATTGAATAATAAGTTGGGAAGCGATACTAACAACCAGGCCCTATGGCAGTCATTACTGATTGAAACTGAACTCTATCTATTATCACCGGAAAAAACGGCTGAAAATGCTGCTGCGCTGGAGGAAAAGATACATAATAGTATGCTGCTTTATGAACCGGCTTTGAAACTGCGTTTTAACAGTGCCGGTGCCGACCCGGGCAGTTTACTCGATTCTGTCTTAAATTCTGCCCTTACAGATACTGACTGTTCAGACTGCAGTTGTCAATACTCAAACTATAACCGGGGCGGACAAAACGGCTATTATCTCCTGGAATTTACCTTTACCTATCATAACAATACCGGAAATGCCAATTTAAGCAGTCTTACCCTGAGCAGCGGTACCCTGGGTCCGGCTTTTGACCCGGGAATTACCAGCTACAGCGTAAACGTGGATAATACCGTCAGCAGCATAAGCATTACCCCAACAGCAGCCGCTGCCCAGGCTGCCATAAAGGTCAACGGAAGTCCGGTCAGCAGCGGAAGCCTCTCACAAGCTATCGCTCTAAACCCGGGCAATAACACCATCATCATTCTCATTACCGCTCAAAATGCTGCCGCCAGAACCTACACCATCACCATAAACCGGGCTTTTCCCTTGCCCTCAGTAGTATGGACCCCCTGGAAAGAAGAAAAAACCGTAAGCCAGAACCACCCTTACTGGACTATCACCTTCTCCCAGGATGTGGACGACAGTACCGTAAACAGCCAGAACATTTTCGTTGGCATCGACCCCGAGGGAACAACCCCTTTACCCGGGGTATCCGTTCCCCAGTTGCTTACAGCCAAACAGATCAGGCTCTCTCCTCCGTCAGGCTCAGAACACTGGAGTCCGGGTACTTACTATCTTTTCATCAGACCTGATGTGGAGTCAACCGGCAACAAAACCCTGGGAAAGGGTATACGCATGAAGTTTACCGTCCAATAAGTGGCAGGCGCCTTATAAAGTAGGACAAACAACTTAATAACTTAACAACTTAAGTGCCTGGCACCACAGAAAGGAGTAAGCGATATCAAAAGGATCGTTAAATCAGTTTCAGTATCATTAATTCTAATATTAAGCCTGTTGCTGACGGCCGGGTCTGTGGGGGCGGCTAGCCCCGAGGACGGATTCAAACCTGCTGCCATTATTGAGCTGCCCTCACACCGCCTGGCTGCTTATAACAGTGACAGCACCCCGGAGGAACAAGTACGCTACTGGCTGCAGCATGCTTACGTCGACCCGGTGCCGGAAAGGGTTCTTTACGCAGGCAGTATTGATAAGATGATAAGTGCGTTAAATGACCCTTACACCTCCTTTATGACCCTTGAGCAATATAACTCCTTCATCTCTCCCGGGGTGATCGGTATAGGTATATACATAGAAAGCGTTCCGCAGGGGATACTGGTTAAATCCTTAATACCCGATTCGCCTGCCGAAGAAGGTGGATTGCAAGCCGGCGACATTATAATCCGGGTAAAAGAACATCAAGAGGAAAATTGGATCTCGCTGGCCGGCCTTTCGACTGAGCAGGGGGGTAGCTTCATCCGTGGCCCTGCCGACAGCCAGGTGGATTTAATAATCCTGCGCGGGGAGCAGCTGCTGCAGTTTACCCTTACTAGAAAAAAGGTGGAAGTTCCTCCGGTGATTTCCTCACTGCCCGATCCGACTACGGCCTATATAGACCTTAATACGTTTTTAAATAGTGAAAGCCAGCCCTCCACTGCCAGCCTGTTCGCTGAAGCCCTGCAAGACCTGGAGTCTCAGGGGGCTCAAGGCTATATTCTGGATTTACGCGACAATGGCGGTGGTTATGTGTACATCGCTCTGGATATAGCAGGTTTTTTCATAGGAGATAAACCGGCCATGCAGGTCAGGCCTCTGGTAACCTCCGACACAGCTTTAAAGCACGAGCTTTTAATTACAAAACCGCTAGTTGTCCTCATCAACCAGAACACGGCCAGCGCATCAGAAATCCTGTCCGGTGCTCTCAAAGATTACAATTGCGCCCTTTTCCTGGGCCAAAGCTCTTATGGCAAGGGATGCATGCAGAGTGCCTATCCAATATATAACCAGGGAGAGCTGTACGGCTACCTGAAAATGACTACCGCCCGTTATTATACCCCCCTGGGCCATGTTGTTGACCAGGCCGGAATAAACCCGGATATTACCATAAATCAATCCGATCCCCTGCTGGCGGCCCGCCTCCTGCTATCAGCAACAGTCCCGAGCGGCAGCGACAGTGATTCCAGGATGGTAAAGCTAATCAACGGAAATCAGGAATATCGAATAGATGTTAACCGGGTACGACAGCAAGAATACTGGCCGGTTTACAACGAAATAATCGACCATGCCGGTTCTACACGACTGATGCTGCCTGACTCCAGCGCTTGGACCCAGGCCAGCCCCGAACAATTACAGGCCAAATGGCCCCTTTATTATCCAGGATATCACCAGGTTTCAACCATCAATAAGCATCCCGATGAATCCATCACCATATCTTTTTCCCACGCGGTTGACCCCGCATCCATAGTCAGCCAGGCCATTGAACTGCGGGAAAAAGAGAACGGCAAAAGCCTGGACCTGAATTTCCAACTAAAAAATGAAAAAGAGCTGCAGCTTACTCCCCAAAGCCCTCTGCAGCCCGGCCAGGAATACTGGCTGATAGTCCACCCGGGAGCCAACGGAGTCCGTTCCCACGACCAGCACACCCCCCTATCAACCGGATATATAACTATAATAATGGTGCCAGGCACTTAAGTTGTTAAGTTATTATCTGGGGGGTTGAAGGCAAAACAGTCTAACGTTCTTTTCGTTTGCTTGCACCCCTGATGTAGCAATTCAGAAACAGAAGAAGAACGCGAAAGGCTCTAAAGCAAAAGATAATTGAACAAAAAGAACGCCCCCCTATTTGGGGCAGTACCTACCCCTACGTGCCTGGCACCTTTTCTACCTTGAATCCAGTTTATAATTTAATAAATGGCTAATAGCAACATGGGATAAATTAATATGCAGGCCTATTTCCCGCATCGTATATCCTTGCCTTATTGCTTCCCCGGTGAAAGCAATTTTATATTCCTGCAATGACCTTTTACGCGAGCCTTGTTTAATCTGTTGCAATTCTTCAGCATCAACCCCGGTGTTTATGAGGATTTCATCCAGACTAACCCGAACCACTTTTTGCTTTCTTGGCTCAATCAGCTGGGCAAACGAATCATCCCCTACATAAGGTATATTCTCCCAGTCTTTCCCATCGTCATTTTCCATGAAACGCTTATACTCTCTAAGCGCTATCTGTTTCTTATCTGAAAACATCCTCAATATGAAATCACAGTTTACGAAATCGTCTCCTCCCGGTCTGTTACCTTGCTGTCTATAACAAGCATCACTGCTCCACCGGTAATCGCAAAGCCTCGATACAATACCAGCCCTAACCGGATTTCGGTGAATATACCTAACCAGGGACAGCAAATAATCATCATTTTGTACCAGTATAGCCTTATATCTCCCTTCAAAAACTACTCCCGTTCTATCCCTTCCACTGTCATGATTAAAATATCTACTATACTTCGTATTAATACGGTGCATGACCTTGCTCAGGAATTCTCCATCGGTTCGCAACAGTAAATGATAATGATTACTCATCACCACATAGGCAAATACGGTAACACCGTCCACCTCAACGGCATTACTAACCTGCTCTATTAAATAATTACGCTCATCCGGACGCCCGAAGATAAACTCCCGATTATTGCCCCTTTGCACTACATGATATATGGCCCCCGGATACTCCACCCGCAACCTACGCCCCATGAAAAAACCACCTCCTATTACAATTATAACCAGAGGTGGTTTCTATCGCAACAATAACTTAACAACTTAAGTGCCTGGCACCACAGTAAATTTCATGTGGATGTTGTCCTTGAGGTATGTTCTTCCTCCTACTGCAGAACGTACGGCTTTGCTGATGTAAAGAATGTATCTTTCTCCTGAGGTATAGAGGGTTTTGGGTGTTAGCGAAACGGTTTTATTGTCTGGCATGGATAAACTGGCAGCGAGTTTTATACCGTTTTTATCCAGAATGTATATGTTATTATCAATTACCGATGAAGGATCAACATCTAGACTGAATTTAATGGTCCAGGGTTGATAACTGGGTTTACTACCAGGACTAGTCCATTCCTCCCAGGTTTCTAAGAAACTATCCACTATTCTCCCATCAAGTGATTTGAGCTGCTCACCCGCAGCCTCGCCCCGGGTATATTTGATGGAAATTTTCTTGGCCCCAATAACTTTGTTTTGAAGAACCAGTTTTATCTTGGTCGGAGTGTTGGTGTTTTCTACTGCTGTAACTGGAACCTTGCTGCCATCCACTTCTACTGCAAACTGATTATGAGTTCCAGTCGGTTCAGCCATATCCTGGTCAAAAGTCAGGCTCAAGTCGCCTTTGGTAGTTATTTCCGCTAACTTTAATTCCGGAGCTTTTACCTCGGGCACGGCAGAATATTTTTGATACTTAAAGGTCATAGAAGTAACATTATCATACGCATCAGTAGTCAAATCGATATTGGTAATTGCGAATTTGTAATAATTATCACCCACCTTAGCCCAGTAGGCATGGCCGGAAACAGCAGGAATTTCACCTTCATATCCAGAAGCGGGAGGCGAAATTAATTGATCCAAGGTAGTACTGCCCATGTCAATAAGATTTCCTCTTAACATTACAGCTGCCGGTTTACCGACTATTTCCAGATCATCACTGTACTGCTCCGGGTTTCCTTCCCAGAAGCTGAAAGCCTTGCCTCTGGTAAAGTCAAAAGCTGCACCACTGATCCAGTGGTTGGCCAGAACAATGGCGTCAGGATCTACAGGGATATTAATGCTAAAGCTGGCGCTGGTAGTTATGCTGTCATTCATCCCGGCTTTGCTGGCTTTGGCTTTGATGGTCAGGCTATGGCCAACCTGGATAGGCACTGTATAGATAGTCGAATTACCGCTCGGTTCAGTACCATCGGTGGTGTAACGAATGGTAGCCCCGCTGGTAGCTGAGCTGATACTTACCTGCTGGGCCGCAGTATATGTACCTCCAGACGGGCTAAAAACCGGAGCTTCAACGCTTTCTACCGGAGGGTTCGCCCCGCTGGCCCCATAACAGACAAAATAATTCTTCCCGTTGTAACTATCGCAGGCAGCAAAGCAAATACTACCACTTTGATCCATAATCATGTTTGATGCCATGTAACGATAACCATCATTATTCGGAATAATGGACTTTTGCCAGAGCAGCTGCCCAGCTGCATTTAATGCGTAAATATTGGATTGCGCCCCAAAATAAACATTACTATTGGCGTCAACAATGGGGCTGCGATATGGGGTGCCAATATCACTTACTGTCCAATTCTGTTGACCATCCGGTATATTGTAGCAGGATACCTTGCCATCCTTCCATTCCAGCGCAATAGCCTGGTTGTTCTGGTTTACAGCCGGTTCACCACCCAGGCCCGCCCCCTGCTTAAGTTCCGCTGGCGAAAGCATTACTCCCGTTGCCGGGTTCAGCATGCACAATACATTGTAATAATGATTGGCAATCAACAGTGACCCATCATAGGCAACAACCGGGGTCTTATCTGTATGCATATTATCATTGGACCAGATGATATTTCCGCTGGCCGCATCGATTGCTTTTACCGTCCCCCACTCATTTCCCGCGTAGAGTACGGTCTCATCGTTGGAAAGGGTACAGCCATGCAAATAACCGCCGCCGATATCAGTATTCCAATACTCTACCCCGTTATTACCGTTAAATGCATAGAGCATGTTAGTTCCGGCGGTAACGTAAATAGTATTATTTGTACTAATAACGGGCTCGCCGCTGAGGCTGATATTATCATAAGTCTTTTCCCAGTTTATGTTACCGGAAGCATCAAAAGAATAGATATAACCCTTCTGGTTATTAGGGTCATAGGAAACCGCAAATATGGCTCCATTGTTTCCTATTGCCAATTCAAAAGGTGCCACGGTAGAAAAAACGTCCGTATTAGAGATCATGGTTAATAAAACCTTGTCAAATTTCAAAGTGCCGTTTTTGTCAAAAGCATACAGGTGCAAATCCGATATGTTTTTGGCAGCAGCATTTTCTTCACCGAAATAATTTCTGGCTGAACTAACATACACGGTACCGTCATCGGCGATTACAGGATTACCCGGCTCACCGATAATCTCATACTGCCACTTAAGTTCCGGTTCGTTCTGCAAACCGGTAATATTAATATAACTGCGGTGTTGCGGTCCATTTAGATACTGGTTCCATTCTTTCGCCATTGTTGGAAAAGCTACTACTCCAAGGAAAACTAAGACCAGGGTAAGTACACTTGCTGTTTTTGAAATTTTCTTTCCAAACATCCGCATTCTCCCTTGCTTTAATATGCTGCAGTCAAACACCTTGGGATTCCAATACAATTTTAATTTCACCACCTCTTTAGGAAATAAATTCATTGTTCTCTTAATATCTTTATACAACAGAAGCTCGGTGTTTGTATATAATTTTTTTTGAAGCAAACAACCCCCTGGCCAGGATAGCAGCGAGAATTGAGCAAACAGGGTCAACCACCGACGGTATGGCAATTGACCCTGTGTTATCTATTGGGGCCAGCCCCCTATTCTCTCTCCTACAATAACTTAACAACTTAAGTGCCTGGCACCTGTTCTACTGTAAAGTCCATTTTAATACCGTGCTGCAATATCCGGCCATCGCCAGCCGCTACATTTCTGATCCACAGGGTACAGCGTTCGCCAGGGGCATAATTTGAAACGGGTGCAATGGCAACTACGCTTGCATCCTGCTCAGGATTGATAAGATATTGCACCGGCAGCAGGTTTCCCTGCCGGTCGGTAATATAAATAGTGTCCAAGTTTATACTGGAGATGTCCACCGGCAGGCTGAAACGTATATGCCAGCACCGGTCCGAAGCCACGTCTTCCCAGGATTTCCAGGTGATGAATTCCCGAGAGGGGGGCGGTGCCACTACAGTTATCAAACAAGTTGCTGTTTGGCCGGCATCCTCACTTACAGCAGTAATGCTAACCTGACCAACTCCTACGGCTCGTACCATGCCCTGATTATTGACTACGGCTATTTGGTCGTTGTCACTGCTCCAGGCTAGATTGCGGTTGCTGGAGTTTACCGGGTCGAAGGTGGCTTTTAACTGAAGGGTTTCTCCCATGGTTATTTGTGCCTGTGACGGTTCCAGTTGGATGGCTTTCACCCGCACCGGCAGCACTTGCAATACGGCCCGGCCCATATCGACTACCCCGTAGCCGTAGTAATTGTCCCTCCCCGGACTACCCAGGTCGCAGGATGTTTCCTGAATAATTTTACAAATAACGTCCGGCTGCAGAGATTGGTCCAGTGATTTTAGCATGGCAGCTGTGCCTGCCACCATGGGGGCTGAAAAAGAGGTACCGTTCAGGCAGTCATAACTATTTCCTGGTCGGCAGGTTTTTATTTCCACTCCCGGAGCAACTACATCCACCTGGTCGTTGTGATTAGAAAAATTGGCGGGATTTCCCTGGCGATCAATAGCTCCCACGGAAATTACCCCCGGATAGGAGGCAGGGTAGTAATACCGGGAGTCACCTTCGTTGCCAGCGGAAGCGACCACGCTTATACCGCGGTTGATAGCCTTCTGAATGACTTCATTTTCAATATCCGAATAAATGTCACTACCCATGCTAAGATTAATGACATCGGCCTCAGCTTCAATGGCATAATCTATAGCCTCCATAACATCAGATATGTAGCCGTATCCGTCTATGTCTATTGTTTTAAGTGGGAGAATCTTAACCGGGGTCTGCCCGTTAACCCCTGCTATACCCAGTCTATTATCAGTTAGGGCGGCAATTATACTGGATACCGCAGTACCATGCCCATCCCAGTCAAAAATATCCTGGTTGTCCTCCACGAAATTATACCCCCGGCTGTCGATACGATTGATTAAGTCGTCATGCTTATTATCTATGCCGGAATCCACTACTGCCACCACTACTGGTCTGGCTGCTGTTCCAGCTACTTCCCAGGCGGCTTCCGCCCGAATCACCGGTAAAGCCCATTGTTGTGAATAATAAGGGTCATTGGGAGCACGGTGCAGACGAATGCGCTTGTTTTCTTCCACATATTTGACCCGGCCTGTTTTTTTAAGACGGGCCATTATTTCCTGGCGGTTAGTTCCCGGAGTCAACTTCAGCAGGTCTACATTCGCTGCCAGTTTCTGCTTACGGTATACCTGAAATTCCATGGTTTTAAGCATATCAGCTGCGGCATCATTATCCCGGTATTGAACGATCAGTCCATCTTTATTATCTGTTGATACATTGGCGGCCAGGATGTCGCCGGCCCGGCAGCTTATAAGCAGTACCCCCATAATGCATAATAATAAAACTGCCGTACATCTCCCGCCACCGCCACATCTTCTCCTGAACCGATTCCCAATACTATTCCGCTTATCATCAGAACCGGAACAAGTAATATTGGAAATATAACCTTTATTGCCAATTTTCAGTTTAATTGTCTCGAATGTAATATATTTCCCCTCTTTCTGGAAGACTTTTTTAATAGTTTAATAGCAATTCTCTATCATTTCGTAAATTTCCTGCATAAATTATGAGTTTCATATGAGATCAGGACAGTCCCACTAAGCTTGCAAAAAGCTCCCCCAGAGAACTATGTCTCCAGGGGAGCCGGTTGGTCGTTTCGGTTTCAGGTTCCTGCAACTGTCAACTAATAACTTAACAACTTAAGTGCCTGGCACCTTTTTATTCGATTTTAAATGGCATGGCTACTTTTGCATTTAGCGAGGGTCCCTGGGCTGATTTCAATTCTTTATCAATATAAAGGGTATATACAGCCCCAGCGGTATATGCCGATTGTGCCTGCACCTTGACGGTGGTGTTGTTATCTGACCAGATAAAATCTTTTAGAGGTACTTTGCTGCCCTGGGCATCTTTCACATAGATATACTGCGCGGCCCCGTTGGTATCAACCGCCTGGTTAAACCTAATAGTCCAGGTCTTCTGCGCCTCTACCGGCCAGTTTTCGTAACCCTCTTTCCAATTTGGCTTGCGGCCAATATTAATAGTATACTTGCGATCGGTACGGTCATCCTGAATTACCACTATATCCACCCGATTATCCCAACCGACAGCAAGATTAGATATCACCCCACCATTCTGCGGCACGCCATTAAGCTTGATGTCTGTCGTGGCACCAGATACTGCGGTGGGTACCACTTTAACTGCATCGATGCTATTTTCTACCGCTACATTATAAGCATAACTAGTCCCGCTGAACCCGGTCAGGTATTCACTCCCGCTCCCATCTGCTTTTCCTTTCACACTCAGGGCGGTCAGAGGATCAGCCAGGCGCAGGCGTCTGATATTAATGTTATAGGTAAGATCATCCTTGCCAGATTCGCTGACTACCACTTCTACTTTATTCTGTCCTGGATCAACCGCCAGATTTATTATCCCGTCATTCTGGTTCACGCCGTTCAGCTTGACTACGGCAGTTGCACCAGAAACCGGATTTGGAGCGATTTTAACCGCCTCCAATGGATTCTCCACGGTCATCTTATAGCCGGTAGTTTCCGGAGCAAAGCAGGTAAGCAGTTGCGGCCCGCTGCCATCCGCCGCTTGTACCTTTAGGCCGGTAAGGGGGCGGGCCAGCAGGGGAATACCGTCCACCTGTACCGGAATAGAAATGTCGTGGTCCTCTATCCCTAGCTGGAAGTTGTGATTATCTCCCCAGCTCCATACTGTACCATCGTTTTTATAGGCCAGGGAATGCCCCGACCCGACAGCGATGGACACGATCCCGTTGATATTTTTGGTCACTACCGGAGTAGAACTATCATCTTGCTCTCCGTTACCCAAGCAGCCGTAGTGGCCAGCCCCCCAGGCCAGGATGCTTCCATCGTTTTTCATTACAACCAGGCTATGTTCATTACCACAGGAGATCTTATCTACACCTTCAAGAAAACCCAAATCATTTACCCCGTGGACCTGCAGCGGGGTCGAACTAAACTCTTCTGTATCGTCGGTCAGGCCGTCACCCAGGCAACCCATATAGTTCCTCCATCCCCAGGCCCATACTGTACCGTCGTTTTTAAGCGCCAGAGAAAATCCGTATCCGGCAGCGATGCTTTTTACATCATTCAGGTTTAATACCTGAACCGGATACATTTCATCAGGGTAATCTTCGCCATTACCCAGGACACCGTTACCACGACCCCAGGCCCATACTGTACCGTCGTTCTTCAACGCCAGGCTATGATAGAGGCCGCAAGTGATAGCTTTAACATTATCCAGCTCGCCTGCGCCCCCCAGGCCCTTGACTTTTCCGGGGGTTTTTATGTAGGATTCTTCGCTTCCCCTGCCCAATATACCTCCAGTCCCATCATTATTCTTCCCCCAGGCCCATACCGTACCGTCCTCATCCAAAGCCAGGGAGAAAAACCTTCCACAGGCTACAGCTTTCATATTCTCCAGGTTTGGTATCTGCTGCGGTGTTTTGTGCGGTCCCATGGACAGATTACCCAACTGGCCGTCTTGATTATCTCCCCATCCCCATACAGTACCGTCGTTTTTCACGCCCAGGGAATGCCGTTCCCCGCGAGCTACCTGTTTAAACCCCTGATTGAACCCTTCATTCGTTATCAAAACCGGGGGCATTTGACCATTTCGCTGGTCCCCTCCTTCAATTATATCGCCATTGCCCACCTGACCATAATCATTTTTTCCCCACCCCCAGAGCTTCTGGTCCTGTCTGAGGGCGAAACTGGTTGCGTCGCCTGCCACTACCTGAGGTGCTATTAACGTGGTTCCCGGCACTGGCGAACAGTCCCTAACCATAGAATCCTGTGCTGCCACCGGCACAACCGTTCCCAGGCTCAAAAGCAGAGACAACAATAATACCAATGTGACAGTTCCACCGCTACTTTTCAAATGGTTTCGTTTCACAACAAAATCCCTTCCTTTCTTTTTGGTGAATTTTAGTATTTAATATTATACAATTCTATTTCTTTTAATATTTTCCTTCTTATATAAAGATTCTTTTCTTAGTTGTTTAAATAAGGATAAGTTATGAAAATAATTCTCCCCCGGAAAACCATCTCTCCAGGGGAGCAAAATCGTTACTTTCAGCTTTAATTCATATGAGATCAGGGTAGTACCTCGGTCTTATTAACCATACAATAAGTTAACAACTTACGTGCCTGGCACCTGTTCTGCTATTTATTCTTCCTGATAAATTCATAATCTTCGATGCTTAAACCGATATCTTTGAGGATTGCTTTAATCAGTCCGCGTTTGAGGTCTTTGCTATGCATGAGTATGACAGTATTTCTGCCATCCGGTCGGTTAAAAAATTTATGACTGCCTGTTTGACGTATTTCCTCAAACCCTAACTGTTTTAAAACTGATACCATTTCTTTGGGTGAAATAATCGTTATTTTACTCATTTTTAAATAACCAACTCTAACTGTCTCGATTCAACGAAGTTCTGGTTAAAGACATTAATTCCGTCTTTTGTATGAACCTCTAAACACAACCTAATGGCTTCATCAACATTGGCCATTATCTCAGCCATTGTATCCCCCTGGGTATGACATCCTTTCAATTCTGGTACTGTTGCAATATATCCGTCATCTTCATCCTTTTCAATAAGTATTGTAAAACTATACTTTTTCATAAAATAACACCCCTTCTTTCTGTAGCAAGCCCCTTTGCTATTATATATTTTAACTCCCAAGAAGATTCTATTCTATATATATCGTGGCATAACCTTTACTTTTGGGCAATACCAACTTAAGTGCCTGGCACCTGTTCTACCCCTAAACCACTCTCAGATACAAATCCAGGCTGCGGTTTAGTGCTTCCGCCACCAGTAAGAGAAAATCGTTATATTTCTCCTCGCTGTGGGCGAGGTCAAGGGACTCATAGTAAGCCAGGCGGTCTTCTTTGCGAATAATCAGGGGGGTATATCCTGCTTTCATTAGCTCTAGATTTAAGAGTAAACGTGCTGTACGACCATTTCCGTCAACAAATGGATGGATGCCAACGAACAGTACATGCAATCTGGCTGCCTTTTCAACCGGGTGTAATTCCTGAGCTTCAGTTTTGTACCACTGTATTAATTGCTCCATTAGGTCTGGTACGCGAAAATGCTCCGGAGGAAAATGTTTGGCTCCTACAATTAAAACGTTTTCGTGCCGATATACTCCAGCATTTTCATCATCTATTCCTTTCAGAATAATTTGATGAATATTCTTAATCTGCCATTCTGAAAACTCTTCCTCATGGGTTACTATGTCCTCTATATATTGGATAGCCTGCTTATGATTTATTGCTTCTAAGTGCTCCCGTAGACTCTTGCCACCAACGGTAATACCTTCCAGGACAACTTTGGTCTCTGCCAGGTTAAGGGTGTTTCCTTCTATTGCATTGGAGTGATAAGTCCATTCCACTGCAAGGGCCTCTTTAAGGCTATTAAGGCTGTTAACTGGTAAGGGCCTCTTTTTGTCCAATTGTCTTTTCTTTTCATCTATTAGGTGAAACAAACTATCCCTCCTTAAGGTAAATCTACACATAATTCCATTACTTAATACGATATTGTAATTATATATCAATGAAAGCAAAGAATAAGTCGAAATACTTGAAAACCATCAGTTTAACCCCTTTCTTTCCCGCATATTTATCCCCTGCTGATATAGATAGACTTAAACAACTTAAGTGCCTTGCAGCTGTTGTACCCTCAAGAACACGCCCCTTAGTAAAAGAAACAAGCCGGGCGATCCCGCGTTAGTGAAATCATACTAGCTTGGCCGGAATGGGACAGTACAAAAAGACACAAAAGAACAGTATGCCCCCCCCCTGAACAAAAAAACAGGGGCAACCACCGGTATGGCAGTTGACCCTGTGTTGTCTGTTGGGGCTAAGTCCCCTATTCTCCTACAATAACTTAACAACTTAAGTGCCCGGCACCTGTTCTACACTACTGGAGGTACCTTTTTACCTCATCGAGGTCTTTATATTCCGAAACACTGTCAATTATAACTTCCAGTGTTGGTACATCTAATTTCGCTATGCCTTGCTTTAAATCCTCTGGAAGGGAACCAAATTTTTTAACTAAAAACTTTATTGCAGTCCTTGCAAGGGCTTTTGCTTCACCTTTCTCCAGGCCTAATTCCATTCCCCGCTCCATACCTTCTTCCCTAAACAATTCAGCTAAAGTCATTATCTTTTCACTCCCTTCCGGATAGACAGTTTCGATTTTCTTAACCAATTCATTGAAGTGATCCTTGGTTAAATCAGCCCTAACGCTGAGCAAATACCTGACCAGAGTCTCAAAATATTCCATCCCTGTCTGTTTATCTTCAAGCTCCAGCAAATGAATAGCCGCCCTTAAAACAAACTCTAAGATCTCGACAATATCCTCCCTCGGCATATCCCGCATTATGGTCATTGCGATTTTGTTCTTTACTTCACCTTTTATTTGCTCATCGGTATACCTTGATAGATCATAAAGCAAATATCTGTAATCTGGAATTAGCGCCTGCACATCCGTTGGTAGCTCTTCATATCCTAAAATTATTTCCCCTAATGTGGGTTTTATGTTCCAACCACCCTTGCCGTGATAGACTACCAGCGTTTCGTATGCCATGCCCGCCCCCCTATCTTTATTATATCTAGTAGCAAAATATTATACCATAACAACAACCCCCGGAAGAAGTGTTCTTACAAATTCTTCAAAAGCGCACTGAACCAGGTTTCGGCATCCATCATCTGGGCAATCTGTTTACGCTCCAACCTGGTTTTAGCTTCAAAGGCGTTAATGATGACTTCCTTAACTTCGGAGAGCATCTCAATACCTTTTTGCATGTCGGATTCAGGATAGGTATTTTCATACAAGGAATCTCACCTCCTTAAAAAAGGGCATGAAAAAACCACCCCGATGTGGAGTGGCTAAAACAACGAAGCCGCCGGAAATAGCGACCTTCTTTTTTAGATATTACGAGCGCTTGGCTCTTTTTTAGGTATCGTTTCTTTCTATCATTTCATCTTCCCGAAGTATCTTAATAAGCTGGATTAAATCGCCTCCCTGGTAATCCCTTTCAAGCTTAATAAAGCCAAATTGCTCATAAAAGGATATAAGGTATGGGATGTCTTTACATTCAAGCATTACAATTCTTCCACCCAAACGCATCTGACCATCTAAAAGGGTGCTCAAACAATACTGCATTAACTTAAATCCTGACAAACGGTCTTTATATAAATCATTTTTGGCTAGTTGTCCAATTAGTATTGCCGGAAATTCCAGAATACGCCCCCCATAAATTTTAGCATTAAAACCATCTAATTCTTTAATCTTTCGATTGGAAAATGATTCTGGGATTTTAAGCACTTGTAAGGCCAAGGAAAAATAACCCAACACCTTGAACTCTTCTTCATCCTCGTCAAAAATTAAAAACGTTCTGCTTTTCCCCATCCGTTCAAAGGCTATGGCTCTTTCCTTTAAAAATTTCTCCACATCATTATCTTTGCTGCAAGCAAAAAAAGAAATCAGTTCTTGGGTTTTCTGTTCAGAACTGATTTCTATTAGTTTCTTTAGCGAGATAACATTTGTTTTAATCTCTTTTCACCCCGCTCAGCTTTAGCAGGTGAGGTCAAGTTTCTATCTATTTTTACGCTCCTGGCGGGAGTAGAAACAATTCTTTCAAAGGATTTCACGGCTTTTTTGCTGTCCAAGGTAAAATCTTTATCAAATGATGAGGTTGCCATTCTACACCCCTCCTTGTTTTAGATTTTTAAGACTTTCAATATTATTTTAACACGCCGGGCACAGTTTTAGTAGCCTGAAATATTTCACTGCTACAACACTACCATTATCCCTACTAAAATAAAATCCAAACCCATGTGAAAATTCGCTGTAATTAACTATTTTTTCGCATTAATGGTTTGGAGTTTATTTTGCTTACTTTTTGCTCAGTTTACTGATTCCGCACAAAGAAGATATGCTTGTATCTGTATTCTTCCATTTTGCGGTAACTTTTTTATCATTTTCGCTTTCAAGTGTTGCCATTGCTTTTGCCTCCTGTTCAATCGTTATATCCATGTAAATCATAGTAGTTTGAAGCTGAGCATGACCAAGCAAAAATGATATCTGAACTATATTCATTCCGTCTTCAAGCCAATGGGAGGCTTTTGCATGACGAAACTGGTGTGCATGCAAATCCTCTGGTATATCCGGATTCTTCGCATGGCCAGAAGTAGCATGTTTTTTTAACATCTTTGAAACTGCAGCCTGGGTCATCTTAATATGAGTTCCTTTAATCTTAGAATAGAACAGGTACGCTTCTGGATCAGGGATATTACCATGAAATAAAACTATATATTTTTTCAAATGTGCGACTGCCTTTGGCAACAAATACAGTGTTCTTAGCTTATTGCCTTTACCCACGACATTTATATACGCTTTTCCGTTAAGACAAATGTTTTTAATTTGCAGCGATAAGGCTTCATCTAAACGAATAGCAGTTGCATAAAGCAGGATTATTAATGTAAGATCCCGTACTCCTGTCTTTGTTGTGCCATCGGGTTCTTCCATAAGAGTCTTAATTGCACTGCGGGATAAGCCATTGACCTTACGGTTTTTTCTCTTTCTCAATCTTATGGTTGCCGCCCCATTGGATAAATCTGAATATTTTACATCACGAGATGCCAGATATTTTAAAAATGCCCGTAAAGATGCAAGCCGGTTGTTGCATGTCTCAGGACTACAGTTTCGTATTTCTGTCAGCCATACAAGCCATCGCTCAATTTTTTCTTTATCGAAACAGCTTGCCTCAAAACATTCAAGCGTTATACCGGACTGTTCTAGAAAGCCAACATATAAAGTCAAGGCATTCTCATAGGAGCGGAGTGTGTGCGGACTACCGGTAAGGTGATTTGGAGCATACTCTCTGAGAAACAGAGAAATATATTTTGCAATGTCGACAGCTTCCGTTTTAGCTTTCTTCATATTCAGTCACCTCCGGAATGATATCATCAAATCCTTGCTGACTGTGTGAAGCAATCGTATCAGCTAATGCTGGAATCAGAGAGTAGTAATATTTTGTACTCTCCAGCTGCATATGTCCCATGCTTTTACTAAGATAAAGAAATTTATCTGAAAACCCAAAACCCTCATGTGTCCACGAATTTATATTTCTGATTGCGTAATTATGTCTGAGATCATAGGGATTAGCGTGGTCACGGTTGACTTTATCCCATATCCTTCTGAATACCAAAGGAGACCATTCCTGGTAAAAAGGAACCGTTGCTGTATATGCAAAGAAATATGTTCTTGAAGGAAAGATTTTTTCAATTACACTGTTGTAACTCTTTAAAATCTCAAGCATGGATTCATGTAGCGCAACATAGTGCTGGTCTACACCCTTAGATTCTTTTATATCAATGACACCATTAACGAGATCCATATTTTCAGTTGCCAACAGTCTAGCTTCAACCGTTCTCATTCCAGTGCTGAAGATTAGTCTGAAAAAAACGGAAACAGTAAGCCGTCGGGCAGCTGTTAACTGATTAGGTGCTTTTGATACTTCATTATCGCATTCTGCAAAAAACGATGAAAGCTCTTCATCTGTAAATGCATGAGGTATATATGTTCTATGGCACTCTGCCTTAATCAGTTCAGGAACAACGAGGGAACATATCTTTCGCTGATTCAGAAATTCGACTAATTTAGCAATGATATAGGTTCTGCAATAGCAGGAAATGGATTTTTCTGTTTTGCGCTGAATACACCAGCTGTCAATCATGTCCTGAGTTATTCCTTCTATCTTCGGAAAGTTTTCAAGACAATGACGGTCAAAATATAGCATCAGCTTATCATTAGCCTTATTCCAACGGTCGGATGCAATACGAAAGTCTCGGAATGGTTGTATAAGTACTTTCCTGGATGCGCTTATTTCAAACATGATTGAAACACTTCCTTTGCCATAGGAAAATCTTCTACGGAAAGAGCACACTCTCTCAGGTGTTTCATGTCAGCATGAAGATATGACGATAATGATTCCGGTGCCGTATGTCCCATAGTTCTGGTGATGACTGGCTGTGGAACTCCATTTGACAACAATTTTATAGCTAAATGATGTCTGAATATATGGGTCCCTTTTCTACGGCCTTTCTCTTGTCTTATATTTGCGGCTGACATTATTTTTTTCACACTATAGCCGATGCCATCCGTTGTAAGGTTATTGTGCGGCGCTCTTGAATCAAGAAATAGATAAGGTGAAGCGCTCATTGGACGTTCATTGATGCAATAATCATAAATAGCGTTTCCAACTACAGGGAGAAGCGGGATCTCCAATGGTTGGGATGTTTTCTGCTGGACAATGCGAATTCTGTCATTATTCCAATCGATAAATTCCAGTTGCATACATGCAATATCTATTCCTCTAAGACCTGTATGCAGCAAAAGGCGCCCAACAGCACGGTCTTTACAAGATAAAGAATAATTGCTGTCTTCCAATACCTGCCGGATTTTAGCTGCTTCACCGTCTGTAAGATAATCAATGTTTTTTCGGGCAATCCGCAGGTTTGGAATATATGCAAGAATTCTAGTGGCTTCTTCGTTCCCGGATTCAGAAAGGATTTTAAAAAAACGTATTATATTTGCACAAAGTGAACCAGATCTTTTTCTTACACCGTCTGCAAAAAAACAGGTTAGTACATCTTTTTCGGTTACATCCGAAAGTGAAGTGGCTCCTTTACATTGCAGTTCATACAGGAAAGAAGAAATCTTTGTCCTATAGGATGCAACTGTGGAGCTTTTTAGTCCTTTGCAAGTCTGTGTCTCAAAGTCCTCATACAGTTGCTTATACTCGCTGCTGAGCTTTGTATATGCAGACTTTATTTTCCAAAACGAAGAATAACTCTTTTTATTGTCCGGAAAGTTTCCGTGAAGATGAAACTGCTCCAGCTTGCCTATAATTGCCCTGACCTCATGAAGATAAGTTGGGCTGTAACTCTGATCGACATACCATTGGTAAACATCTTCGTATGTGGTCCAGTTATGATTACTGGCATTATCAGTAATCTGCTTGATAGTAGTTTTGTAACGATTGACATATGTTTCTGCATAATCATGCTCACGCAGATATGTCAAGAGCTCATCGTGATGAATGAGTAAGTAATTAATATCCATGAGATACCTCCTTTTTCAAAAAGTATCTCAAGGAGTGTGAATAAAATCAAAACATTTATAGGATTTTAGATGGATATTTAATGATTTTTTATGTGTGGTTTGGATTTTATTTTAGTAGGGATAATAGTGGTTATCAGTACGTACTGATAACCACTAGCCCCCGCGCATCATAGACCGATTTTTCGCTAACCCCTTCATTCCGGATACACCGGTCAAGAGCCATGATCATAGCCACCGCACCGTCAATCGCCAAATTCAGAGCAGAAGTCTTTCATGATTTTAAGATAAGTCTGGGCAATAGATACCTGGGGAACATAATCACTGGTATTGTTTATTACATTTATTGAAATGGGTGATACAGGTGCCTTACCAAGTAACTGATAATTAAATAAATCGACTGATTTTTGGATGTTCCAGTCACTAGCTACATTCCTTTGGGGCTGAGAGTAGACCCAGGTGGGCTGTTGCAACTGCTGGGTAGGCTGGGGTAAGGGTGACTGGAAACAGGGGTGCAGAAAATAGCAACAGGGGCAACCACCGGTATGGCAGTTGCCCCTGTGTTGTCTGTTGGGGCTAAGTCCCCTATTCTCCTACAATAACTTAACAACTTAAGTGCCTGGCACCTATTCTACCTCAGATTTCCATCATATACCTTAACAATTGAAAAGCAATGTCTTTTCTAAGTGCCTGGCACCTGTCCTACCTTAAATATTCTATGTACGGTAAACCCGGTCATCCTTGATAACTGCCTCAGAGAAACCCCCTCTTTCTCCTTTAGATATCTTAGGACTTCGGTCTGGATTCCGGACTCCAAGCTATGGAGCTTAGCTAGCTCTATATTATATTTATCCAGCACTAACTGCCTTACTTCATTATCAGAGATCGTTTTCCTTTTTGTAGCGATATCTAGACATTGATCGTCGTTGGCTTCTAGATGAAAACTACGAAATCTTGCCAGGGCTTTATCCCTTTCAGTAGCGAACATCGCTAGAACGAAATTGGAATTAACTATCTTTGCCTGCTTTATGTATTCCTTATAACTACTCCATTTATAGGTTTCAATATCACTTGACAAACCGGCCTTCACCGGGTTTTGGTGGATATATCGTAATACGGTGAGAAAATAGGCATCGTCTTCTACAGGCTCACTTTTAAATCTATCCTGGAATAAGTGACCTATTCGATTATACTGCCAGTTATACCAGTACGCATAACTAATACCGATACGCCTCATCGTATTACCGATTTCTTCATTCCCCTCCTTCATCAGCAAGTGAACATGATTACCCATCAAGCAGTAAGCATATATTTCATATTCAATTTCTTTCTGATATCCAGCTAAAGTATCAATAAATCTTTCGTTATCCCCATTCTCCACAAATATATTCTGCTTGTTAATTCCCCTTACTATTATGTGGTAAATACCTGTCGAACTCAACGCTCGCCTTACACGTGGCATTACTTCTCACCCCTAATCCATTAAATTATAAAATAAAGGAGTTCTGCCGTCAAACAAAGAACCGTCCCTTTGTTTGCATAAGTGCCTGGCACCTGTCCTACCTAATTTTCTATTTCTTTTGCTATTTTTCCTATCTCTTTTTTGGGCAGTCCTGTTAATTTTTCAATTAATCCCAATTCCATACCTTCCCTTATAGCATTCTTAGCCACTTCTATTTTACCCTGTTTTGCTCCGACCTCCATGCCTTTTAAGATACCTTCTTCTTTTCCCTCTTCTCTAAATATCTCCGCTAAAGTCATCACTACCTCACTCCCTTCTGGATAAGTAGTTTCAATTTTCTTAACCACTTCATTGAAATCCGCCCTGGTCAAATCGGCTCTGGCATTAAATATATACCTCATCAGGGTCTCAAAGTATTCTATTCCCGTTTTTTTATCATCTAACTCCCGCAGATAGCTTACTGCTCTAAAGACAGAATCCTGCAGGCTCTTGCTATCCTTTGTAAATATATCTCTTAATGTGGTAAACAGTATTCTAAGCTGGGCTTCACCTTTTATCTCATCATCGGTAAACTGCGATAGGTCATAAAGTAAGTATTCATAGTTCGGGGTAAATTTTTTAATATCTTCCGGGAGGTCTTTGTATCCCACTATCATTTCTCCCAGGGTGGTTCCTATTTTCCAGCGGTCTTTGCCATGGTATACTACCAGCGGTATTATCACCGGCAGCTCATCAGCTTTTTCTTTTTTGCTTTTAGTTTCCCAGATTTCCATCATATACCTTAACAATTGAAAAGCAATGTCTTTTCTGGTATAGCTTTTATGTTCAAAGAGAAAATAAATATATCCTTCCCTGTTGTTTATATTGGCCTTAAAAAGCAAATCGGAAAAACCTTCTTGCAATTCCTTATTTATAAAGCTGTCCTTTTGGGGTTCCAGGGTATCTACATCTATGACTTTAATAATGTTTCCCGGCAGATAATTATTTAAGAAGTCCTTTGCTACCTCCACCTTGCCTAAGGTTTCTTTGAAGAATCTATCATGGGGATTTTGGATTTTCATTATATCATTTGGCCTGATATTATAGCATTATTTATTCTCCTGCAATAACTTAACAACTTAAGTGCCTGGCACCTGTCCTACCTAAAATAAAGGAGTTCTGCCGTCAAACAAAGAACCGTCCCTTTGTTTGTGTGCAACTGTCAACTTAACTTAACAACTTAAGTGCCTGGCACCTTTTTATTCTCAATTTTTTCTTTAGTTAATATGTGGCGCAAAAAATTACCGTCTCGCTGCAATGCATTGGCTACTTCCTCGGGACTATAAGCCAAGGCCTCAATCGGTTCCATAACTTTTGCCGCTGCTTTACCTAACACTTCCCATCGGCGCCAGCCAGGCATTGCAGCAAAATCGGGCGATATTACTATCAGATCAAAATCGCTGTCTTTCCTAGCATCTCCCCTGGCTTGTGAACCAAATAACAATGCTCTTTCAACGGTAATCCCTTGTGCTTCTACAGCAGCCACAAAGGCCCAAACTATTGAGTTGACTTGATTTGCTGCAGTAACCATTGTACCACTTCCTTGGTCTTGGTTAGATAATCCCAAACAACCTCTTTGGGATAACGCTTGATAGCATCGTCCAACATATCAGGGTAACGTGCTCCAACTCCAGCCATGTTAAGAACTGCAATGAACTCTAACTGAGATTCAGAGAGTTCTACCTTAGCAATCTTCACTAATTGAATAAGGTTATGCGTTTGGGTGGAATATCCCCAGTTCGTTCAACAATTAAGCCCTTAATAGCTTTTTCGATTGCCAACTGGCACATAAATGCAGTATAAACGTACCTGCTAGTATTATATTATACATTGCTTCTGCCGTACCGATATCATAATCTGATTGCCGTAACCATTCCACAGTTTCGGGACGCATTAATATGTTTCATCACTATCCCTTCTTTTGCTCTGATTATAGCTTACCCATGGTAATTCGTAAAGCGTTAGCTACAAACCGACAATTTCGCATCATTGCTATCCGATGATCCCCGCAGAGCACGTGGCAGGAGGCTCCTAGTGACGACCTTAAACTAGTGGGAATCGTATATACCAGCCCAAAATCTCAGAAGCGTTCCCGTAGCAAGTGGCAGGCCATAAGTGGACAAGGTTCCTGTCCCCCTGTCCACTCCTGTTGACTGACTGCATTATTCCTCCGGCAGACCGCGGGGACTGTCCTCATGGTTCCTCAAACAAAGAACCGTCCCTTTGTTTGTGCAAACAGGGTCAACCACCGTAATGGCAGTTGACCCTGTGTTGTCTGTTGGGGCTATGTTGGGGCTATGCCCCCTTAAGTGCCTAGCACCTATTCTATCTTAATTGCTAATTGTTGCTGTAGTAGCTGCTCCAGTGTTTGGTGTTGGGGCAAGGTCTTTAATAGTTGCAGCTGCTCCTATTGTATCAACACCAATGTCGCCTGCAACCAAGTCAGCATCCAGTGTCACTACTACTGAAGTCACCGGTGCGGTATGAGTTCCAACTGAGGCTATACTTGCCGCACCAGCTCCGCTTACGTTAGTATAAGCTAAGTCAGCTGGTAGGATATCGCCTGCATTTGGAGCTATATCCGAACCGATAACGGCTTCGGAGAAGGTTACTGTTACTAGTTTGCTTCCGGCCGCTCCAAGCGCCTTAATAACCACCGGCTTTGCTAGGTCAAGTACGTTGCCGGTATTAACTATAATCGCACCGATGGTTGAAGTGATTTTCAGTCCGTTTGCGGCTGTAGTGTTAACACCTGTTGCCGATACATAATCTGTACCATCTGATGTAAATGCTACGCCGTTAACTAATATTTCATGTCCTGCTAAGCCAGCTATCTTAGCTCCTGTGTAATCATAAAGGCTTATTGTTTCAATCTTGCCATTTGCATCGGTGTCATATGCTTCTGCTTTTACAACAGCACGACCTGCAATTAAATTAGTTACCTTCAGGATATTGTTTTCGTATAGTGCTTCGAAGTCGAAGTCTGCATCTGCAAAGCTATTATCAACACGGTGTGTTAATTCAACTGTATATGGGCCGGTCAGGGCTTCACCGTCTGCTGCTATGAAGTTGCTGGCTACGCCGACTACGCAAGTAAAGTTGGTTCCACCGGGAACAGAAGTTCCATCCCAAGCACCCTTCGGCAGCTTGATGGTTACGCCGTCCCAATTATTAGTTACATTAGCGTATACTGCACCGGCTACTATGCCAGCATTACCTTCCAGGTCCTTGATGCCTTTGATGATCTCAGAACCGGTTGGCAGCGGGTTGTTGTTTAGTGAGTAGTTAGTTGTTCTGGATACACCATTTGCATCTGTTGATTTCATTTCTTTTGTAAACTTAATGAAGATGTAATCATGGGCAGTTGGTCCATTATCAAAACCAATCCATGAAATCCTGGTATCTGTTTCTGCGCCTACAGCCTCTTCTACTACAAAGTCACGGGTTACGGTAGCGGAAGTATTTCCAACATCATCAGAGATGGATCTGATGATGAGTGTCCATGTTCCGGCTGTAAGTGGATTGTCCGGTTGTACAACAAAATCGAAATCATCCTGAGGTATGGAAGCTGCAACTAATGATCCTGGAATTACCGCGTCACCTTTTACAAACTCAAAGGTTGGAACAGGTATTCCAGCACCTGCAGCTTGCTGCTGGCTTTCGGTCAGTGGTGTTGAATTTGCTGTATTTGGAGCATTTCTCAATTGTACCGGTTCGCTCATTTCAACGAATACATATTGTCCGTTATTAGTTGCCATTAACGTCCTGAATAGTTTATTTGGACTGAGCTCATAAAGATCTTTTGCATCGGCTATTGTAGGTGAAACCGCATCCAAAGGCGTTGCTGCGCTGAATACTTTTTCGGCCATTGGATTCTCTGTTACATCATGTATCCAGTGGTTTAATACTACGATGTATGGACTCTTGGTCGAATGGAAGTAGTTAATTTTTGAATTTACTGTATCATATTCTACTGTCCAGTCTTGTTTGAACTCTATTAAAAGTCTTTCTACACCATTTACTGTTGCATTGGTGTCTGTTGGATCTATACCGTCAGCCGCACCTAGAACACGGAGACCATCTTTGTCAATAGCTGTAACTTGATAATGTTTAACAGGAGCAAATGCATCTGTCATGGTAAGCGCTGTAGGTGTTGCTTTGGCATACTCTTCTTTGGTATAGATTTTTAAAGCATCTTTAAGTTGTTTGGCATCGGCAATCTTAACGGGTCTATCAAATGTAATCAGCCATTGCTCAGGTGATTGTACCTGCAAGGTTGCTGTAGGTACTTGTGTATCTGCTTCCACAGTAAAGTCAAAAGTTTGAGTCTCCAGCATGTTGGCACTGTGGGACATAGCTGCCCAGTCGCCTACATTTGAAGCCTGAATTGAATAAGTTCCTGCAGCTAATTTGTTCCAGGGGTCAATTTCTATGGTTACGATGTTTCTATTATCTTTTGCCTCACCTGCAACCCAATATGGATTTACATATAAAGCTTTTACCAGGATATAGTTGTTGTTTATGGCAGCTGTTCTTTCTAGAGCTGTTGAAGAGGCACCCGCAATCTTCATTAATCTCTTGCCGTCTATACGGAAGTTTTTGTATAAGTCGTTGCCGCCAACTGTTTCAATTTTTTCTACCAAGTCTTCCGCCATAGCTTCGGAGAATCTTACATCAAGTGTCATTTGGTTTATAACATCCACACCGGCTATCCACGGCTTGCTGATGTCTGTAAGCACAAAGTTTAGTCCAACTGCATTAGCTACAACCTTTTTCCCGACGTTAAGTGGAACAGAAACATTATGGGTCATATTGTCACGAAGATATGCGCCATTAAAGCCACCAGCAACTATAATAGCATTTGCTTCTACATCATAAGCAGTTCCGGTGCTTGTCAAGTAGTCATATCTTAATTCGGTTGTTCCTGCGACACCATTTACAAACTTGTTGTCAGTGTCCAATATGAGTCTTATTGTTTTTGCATTAACCTGCTCAATGTTTGTGATTATTACATCAAGTGATGATTTTCCGAAAGTATCTATATCAAATCCAAAGTTGTCGGCTTGTGCCAAAGCAAATGTTGGATATTGAGCTATGATATCTGCTGCGGAAACGTCATCGCTAAATACAACGTTGATTCTGTCGGCCTGGCTAGCATTAACTGCTACTATACTAACCATTTTCAACTGGTCTTCCATTTCTTCAGCCGGCGCAAATCTTACCTGATATTGTCCTACCAATCCTTCATATTCGGTGGCACCAGGTACATTTGTTACTGTTGCAGTTATAAAAGCTGTGATTACACTGGTGCTAACTTCTGAAGTTAACTGCAGTGCCGCCACTCCATTTTGGTCAAAAGATACTTGGGGCTGCGCAAAGTCGCCTTTTGTGGTTGTAAAGGTAACTAAGCCGTCTACTATTACCGGCTTATTAGCTACTTTGTCGATGATTTTAGCTGTTACCATCGTTTTGCTAAGTCCGTCAGCTAAAATTACGTCGTCCTCGGCTGTTACCTGAACTTTATAAAATTCGCCAAACGCGGGTATGGTTATTTCTTTGCTGTAGCTTGTTAGAGTAGCATCACCAGCGGTAACGTTGCTTACGGTTACGGTTACTACGTCTTCGTAATCCAGTCCCTCAACACCTAATGTCGCTACCGTTTTAGCGGTATTTAAACCTACTGTTTTAACAGTTCCTTTGCTCAAGCTGAAGTTAGCAACTGCGACAGCATCTACTGCTTTGTCAAAAGTTACTTCGATTGCACTACGGTTAACAACACTTACACTGCTAACGCTTAAAGATGTGCCGATCGGTATCAAGTCGCCGTCTCCAGCTGCATAATTAGACACTTCACCGGCATCATTCTTATAAGTAATGGGCGGTAAAGCTGCAATCTGATCTGCTGTTAAGGGTGTACCCCCCATTATTGAAGTCCAACCGCTTGTTTGACCATCAATATTATAGGCAAGTTGACCTGTTCCCAGGTTGTCAAGAGCGGCTTGGATTTCTGCTGCATTTGCGGGATTAGTGACATAGCCAATGCTATACGCCTTGTCCCCAATGATAACGCTGTCTGTAGGAATAGCAGCTGATGCTACTGATGCAAACAACATCAAAAAGGTTAGAGTTAAGGCTATGACTTTATAATTCCTTCTCTTTATCACTATTAAATATGCCTCCTTTTTTAGAAATCTCTCTCCGGTAATCCTGATTGTATACTATCGGTGAATACTGATAGTAATTAACCCCGATAGTATAGCGATTGCAATTTACCTTTAACCCCGCCTCCTCTCCATAATTCTAAGTCAGGGTTTAAACAGGCTTATTATTCAAACTCCCCTCTGACTGAACCAGGTTAACGGATTTTAACCCGTAATTATCCGTTTTCCCCAGAAGGGAGTTTGTTAACGCCCCTTCCCATCTTAGGTTCCTTCAACACAATCTAATAAATGTCCATTACCTCAAAGGCAACATCTCCGCCACCCGGTATCACATCACCGTTTCCGGCTGCATAAGTAGCTAAAGAACCTTGAGCATCTCTATATTGTATCTCAGGAAAAGCAGCTATCTCGGGCGCAGTGGCCGAACTACCTGTGAAAATTCCAGTCCACCCTGTTGTCATGCCGTCAATGCTGTACCACATACTTCCAGGATCGGCATTGTCCAAGGCTTCTTGTATCTCGGAAGCATGAGTCGGGTCAGTTAAATACGCTATAGCAAAGGCCTTATTCCCTATAATGACGCTATCAGAGGGAACAGCTGCTACAGCTACTGTTGCATATATCATCACCAGGACACAAGCGATAAGCATTACCTTGGCCGTTTTCTTCACCTTAACTCCTCCTTTCCTGGTAATTGTGTGTCGCTAAAGCATTTTTCCTATTGAATGTCTATGGATACATCGCTTGCAGCTGACGCGACATTAAGGGTTCCCGTTCCGAGAACGGTGGTTCCGTCACTAGCCAGTATACTTACAGTAACACTTTCAGCACTGGTCATATAAGCAGCTGCTACTCCCAAATCCTTTGCAGCCGAAGAAGTCGTTCCATCTGAGACTTTGTATTTCGCTGCTCCGTTTACGGTTGTAGATGTAACGGTTATGGTCTTAAATGCTGCCATGGCACCGCTTCCAACTGCCACGGTGCATACTGCCTTTTTGTCTGCCGGTTCCGGCGGTGTTTCGGATCCGCTTATAGCGATGCTAGTGCTGGCGGCTGCTGTTACGTTAAGGGTGCCGGTTCCGAGAACGGTGGTTCCGTCACTGGCCAATATGGTAACAGTAACACTTTCAGCACTGGTCATATAAGCAGCCGCTACTCCCAGATCCTTTACAGCCGAAGAAGTCGTTCCATCTGAGACTTTGTATTTCGCTCCTCCGCTTACGGTTGTAGATGTAACGGTTATGGTCTTAAATGCTGCCATGGCACCGCTTCCAACTGCCACGGTGCATACTGCCTTTTTGTCTGCCGGTTCCGGCGGTGTTTCGGATCCGCTTATAGCGATGCTAGTGCTGGCGGCTGCTGTTACGTTAAGGGTGCCGGTTCCGAGAACGGTGGTTCCGTCACTGGCCAATATGGTAACAGTAACACTTTCAGCACTGGTCATATAAGCAGCTGATACTCCCAGATCCTTTACAGCTGATGTAGTTGTTCCATCTGAGACTTTGTATTTCGCTGCTCCGCTTAGACCGGTTGTAGATTTAACGGTAATAGTCTTGAATGCGGACATAGCGCCACTACCTACCGCAACATCCACACTGGCACTGGCTTCAGGTACGGAAACTGAATACGCATAGGTTGCAACCAGGCTCTGGGTTTGGCCGACTTTGATAGCAATAGCCCTGATGGTGGTTGCCGCATTAATGGTAATAGGAGCGGTATATTTTGTGCTGTTGCTGCTCGGTACGCTTCCATCAAGAGTATAGTAAATGGTAGCTCCGGCGGTAGCAGTACTCAAAGTAACCTGGGTACCGGCAGGAACCTCACCGGCAGGAGGAGTAGCATTAACGGGTTTAACCCGACTGCTGTCATCGCCGCCGCCTCCGCCGCCACCGGAAGTAACAGCAGTAGTTCCAGTTACAGCTACGCCGCCGATATTGGCAGTGATACCGCTGGCTACTTCATAAGCAGTCGGCTTCATCTCGATTACTACATTGGCTACATAAACCACGGCTTTATCAATAGTACCCTGCCCGCTTACCTTCACGGCAGAGTTGGCCAGCAATTCGCTAATAGAGGTGGTTCCGGAAAGAACCACATTTGATTTGCCTTCGGCCTTCTTGATATTGACTTTGCCCAGTTTGCAGTTTTCAAAATTAACAGTTTCTCCACCCTTGATAGTAGTGGTCCCCTTTACGGTTACGTTCTTCAGGGTGGCTTCGCCCGAACCTACTCCCTCAGCGATGAGGAGGTCACCGGTTATTACGGCATTCTGCAATATGACACCAGAAGCGGAAATAGTAACATTCCCGTTAATTTCCTGGCTGCCACTGGCAGGTCCATATGTACCGGCTTTGTCTAAAGTGGATATATCGACCGGTTTTTCCGGTGCAGCTTTTACATCTAAAGTGCCGCTGATAACGACAGCAGCTTCAGCTCTGGTGGCATTGGCTTTGGGATCAAAGTTGCCATCGGGGCGTCCTTTAATTACTCCCTGTGCCGAAGCAGTAGACACCGCTTCTTTAGCCCAGGCGGAAATACTGGCATCATCAGGGAAAACCTTGGCTGCGCCTTCGGCTTTCCACCCGGCGGCCTTGACTATCATAACAGCCATCTGTTCCCGGGTGATGGGGTCATTGGGTCCAAATTCCGTGTCGCTATAACCACTGACGATACCGTTGGCATTGGCAGTGGAAATAAAGGCCTTGGCCCAGTGGTCACTGGTATCGGTAAATACTTTACCGGCTTTTTCTTCTAGTTTGAATGCTTTTACCACCAGGGTGGCAAATTCAGCTCTGCTGATGTTGTTATCCGGTTTGAAGGTACCATCCGGCTGTCCGGCAACCACACCGGCATCCACCATTTTTTGAATGGTATCAGCAGCCCAGTGTCCCTGGACATCACTCAGACCGGGAGCCGCCACAGCGGTCAAACCGGACCCGAAGAAGATGGTCATCGTAAATACGGCTAACACTAACCAGCTCAAATGACTTCTCTTACGCAAATTTTTCCCTCCTTAAACAACTTACTTGAACTCGAAATGCCGCTTGAAACTGATTTTTGTTTACCACCTCCATTGCTATAAGCGAAGCTTTATGAAAGCTTTACTTATTATCAAGAGTCGGGCACAGCCATTCCCATAATTACTATATATGTGCCATTCGCCAATGTATGACAGTACTATGGCTGTTATACATTAGACGATTTGTGCCCAGACCTGGGTTCCATTAGATACCAATGGCAAGCTTTTTTAGACATTGAAGCCCTACCCTCTCAGCTTGAAAACCGAAAAAGTAGTAATTCCCGATATTCTGCCCAAAACTAAAGACTGCCAAATTATACACATCCATATAAGTTATTGGCGATTTAATTAATTTTTCCTGCTAAAAAAAGAAAAAATTTATTTTATTTTATCTACGCCGTACACTTGAAAAGAAATTGTTTTTGAATTTCTTATCACCACCACCCTGGCTGCAGTTTCACTACAAAAATTAAGTATTGGAATGAAAATACTGAAATATGGGGAAACTAATAATTTTTATGAGATGAATTAAGTCTGTGATTAAATGAATTCTACCATAGTATTCATCGGGTGTAAATGATTTCTATGGGTTAAAATGGGCTTGTACAGCACTATCTAACTCTTTCTTGGGTATTATGTGGATATAATAGCAATACCTCCTCTTTTATTATAGAGAAGGGAGGTATTGTCATTATTTGCATATATTTGGCTCATTTATGTTTAAGCGCTGCTTAAACGCCTGGAAGTGTTAGAATAATGGAGTTATTATCGGCATTCCAGTCAACAATCGCTCCCAATGCCTGAACGATATACCTGATGGGAACCATAGTATAACCGGATTCACTGGTTTCAATAGATGTATCCATTACATAGGCCAGCTGTTCATTTACGCTTATGGTATTGTTTCTCACATCAATCCCCAGTATCTTGCTTTCCTGTTTGAGCGTAATCATCTTTGATTCTGCTTCCCATCTTATATCATCAATACCCAGAGCTTCGGCAATGAATCTGATAGGGACATAGGTTCTGTCTTGCTTGATATACGGAGCTAGCGTTATTTCTTTTTCTTCTCCATTAACTTCCGCCTTTTTTTGACCTATGCGAAGCTCTATCCTAACGGCTGCTTGGGCTTTATCCTCCTTATCCGCATCACTACTGCCGCCGCTATCCTTCTCCAGAGTTTTATTGTCCTGCACCGGCTCCTTTTGCGATTGATTATTACCCGGGGACTTGTCTGCTTGCAGGGTTGCTGGGATCGAGCCGCCGGGCAGTATTGCCTTTAAGGCCTGGTTAGAGGGGGAGTCTATATCTATGCAAACATCTCCTTCTATGCTGTCATCAATGTAAACCCGATTGGAGTAAATATAAAGGTAGCAATCCTGGGAATTATCGGGTAAAGCGATTACCTCTAGCAAAACCTCTCCTTTGGTTAAGGAACTTACTGCCAGGGTGGGATTGGCAGCGTTGAATAGTCCATTGGGATTTCCGGCGTGTGCCTCCGGAACCAGAATATAGTTGCAATCAGTTCCATACCTCATGTTTGCGGCATCCAGCATGGTCGTTGTGCTCCATTCCGCACTGCTTTGCAAGCAGGTCATGGCAGTCGACTCATCGGTATCTATGGGGGCTTTGGTCCAGAATGAGTTCAAGGGTAACCTGAAGGTTAGAATATCGCCTTGCTGCAGTTGCCCTGCTATATAATGCCCGGCTATCCCTCCTAATTCATTGACGGTCCCGGGCAGGACAACGGTGTTTTTCATCACTCCATATTCGGCAGCAGGTACGGGCTGGCTTGAAAACATAAATAATAGGGCGAAAAGGATAATGGATAGGAATTTTTTTGTTTTCACAAAGTCACCTCCCCTGTATATAATTTTTTATCTGCCCGGCACAGTCTGACGGTTCTTTTGGGCTCCTGAGAAACAAAAGAACCATCAGATTTTTTCCCTAAGTACCTGGCAGCTCTATCGATACGGAAGAGCTGGCGGCATCCCATTTGACTGTCCGGCCCAGGGCTTCAGCCAGGGCCCTCAAAGGAACCATGGTGCGGCCATCCTTTATATGGGCTGCTGTATCCATACTTATTTCATTACCGTTGCGATAAATAACCTGGTCACCGATTTTTAGCTGGATGATGATATTATCCCGGCTATGTATAGTAACCCGGGCGGCGGTCTGGTCCCAATGAATGTCATCGGGATTTATGCCGGCAGCTAGAGCTGCATAACGGATGGGTACAAAGGTACGGCCCTCCAGTATATATGGTTCTACATCCATGGGGGTGGCCTGCCCGTTGACCTGGTATGTTTTCTCCCCTATCTTGAAGATTATGCTTCCCGCTACCGGGATTGGGGAAAGGGCATCTTTTTTCGCGGGCTGGATAATTTCTTTACTGATACTGGCATTGGCTACCTCACAAACCCAGTCGTGGCTGGGAAAAATAGGATTGGGCCCTGCATTTACTTCATTTACTGCCGGACCTCCCAGCTTTATTTGAAGATCACCATCAGGTAGCATATTATTAAGGTTATATACAATATCTTTGATAAGCAGTTTAGCTGCACTGGAACTGGAATTCTGAATGGGTATAACCAGTCTCTCCCGGTCGCCTTCCTGCTTCAATACGGTTCTGGATAATATCATATCTCCGGCCGTAATTTCCACCTTGGGACTGCGTACCAGCTTTATAGCAGAGGGAAAATCTATCCACAGCTCGCGGGCCAGGAATACCCGCCCGGCACTTTCGCTTATTTCCAATTCCCCAGCGCTCTGTTCCTGCTTCCCAATAACTAAAGCAGGTTTGGAGGATGAAACCGTAAATGCAGGCTTGACCCGGGCAACAATAATAGCTCCGGATGCTCCGGCGGAACCGGTTACCTCAACCGCCAAGTCACCTCTAAAGTCAGTAGCTAAATCTACCTTACCCTCTTCCAAAATTATCTTACCGGGGCGTTCCCGGCTGCAATCCTCAATTTCGAAACTGATCTGATCTTTTTCACTATTAAGAAGTAACGGGCCTATATCCAGATAATTATCCCCTTCCAGTTTGACCGAGGGGAGTTTGGCCCATTTTGCTCCTTTAGGAAGGGTAAGGGTAACATAACGGTTTCTCACCATAGTTTCAGGAGCATTCTCACTGATAATGATATTGCCGATTTTCTGAGCGCAAAGCCCTCCGTAAGCCTCTCTTGAATTCTGTACGCTCAGGTCTGTTTTCTGCTGGCTATAGCTGCCGGCCTTGAGGCTGCTGACATTAAGCTCAGCATTGCTGTTAAGCTGCAGATTGAGTTCGCCATAGGAGCTTTGCCTATCAGTTAATTGTACCGGGCATTCTATTTCCATTTTGCCGATCGTTGTCGTCCGAAACATGGTCTCAATGCGCAAAGTGGATTGCCCGTACTTATCAACTTCTACACTTATCAAAAAATCATTCTCATCGTAACGGCCATCACCATTATGATCGACACGGAATCCCAGCATGGGGTCAATATAACATTTTTCTTTAATCCATTGATAACCGCCGGGGAGGGTCATTTTAAGATACTCGAAGGTACCCGACATGTTTTCCGTAACTTTAATAGGGCCCAGAACCTGCTCTCTGCTAACTATGAATTGGACTTCACTGGCTTCTACCGTCAAACGGGCGCTCAGGATATTGGCTATGGTAATTGTGCCGGATGAAAAACCAGCTCCCGCGCTATCGATGCTAAGTTCAGCATTGCCCTTGAATCCACGGGGTACTACCACCCGGTTGAAATACAAAACCAGTTCGGGATAATCATCGGGATATTTAATGTTTTCTACCACAATTTCGAAACCCCGGTAATGGCCAGGGTTGTTCCTATCTTCAGCTATAGGGTTAATCTCCACTTTCCGCTTCTGGTCCTCAAAGCCTTTGCCCCTGGCCAATTCCACATCCATCTGCTGGCCCTGGCCATAGATTCCGGCTGAAGTTATATAGAAGTTTCGGGGCAGGCGAAATTCGGCCCAGTAGGATTCGCCGGCAGCAGTAAAGGCATCTTTGGTGCTGGCAGTGATTTTTACAGTGGCCAGGGCACGAGTCTGCTCTTCTTCCTTAAAATCACTGTCCGGGTACTTGGGAAGCTCACCCTGTACCCGGTAGTTAGTGGCCCCAATAGCGTAACCCGAGGGTAGTAGTAATAATATACTGAAAATAAGCAATAAGCCCAATGTTTTTAACACTTTCCACAAATATGCATCCATACTTTATTTTATTCCTCCGGAAATATTTAGGGTTTTAGCAGCATAACTTAATTAGCTGATACCATCTGTATGGTTTGCCGGGCTTGATTCCAATCTACCCGAAAACCGAAGGCCTCTGCAATAAATCGGGCCGGAAGGTAAATATGTCCCTCCTTATTCAGCGGGGTAATATCCATCTCTGCCGTTTTCCCATTGATAATAATACGGTTATTTTTAGTAGATACTTCTACCGTAACTTCATTTCTCAGCAATTTTACACTCTGGGTTGAATCATCCCAAATAATAGCATTCTCGGGTACCCCCAGAGCCAGGGCCAGGTAACGGACCGGGACGAAACTACGCCCGTTTTGCAAAAATGGAATGGCATTCATCGCTCTTATTTCTTCGTCAGAGCGGTATATTTTCTGGCCAATGGTAAATTCGGCCTTAACCTGGCTTTTTTCAGAAAAGGTAGAGAAACGCAATATAAAGTCTTCCTTTAGATTGCCCCCGGTGATATCCTTAAAAGCATCAGCCGGGATTTTTAATGAATAGTTATGATTCTTTTCCAGCTTAACTGCGGGGTCTACTACCAGCGTGTTTCCTTCCATGCTTTTTTGAATACTTATAATATTAGTCAATTCGTCAGTCAAATTTATTCTGTCATATCCCCTATCGGTCAAAACACCCTTGTTCAAGGTGATTCTTATGGTTTTATCCAGAGCAATGTTTTCCGAAGCATGGGGAGGGTCGCAGGCTTTAACCTCCAGAGGGCAGGTTTCGATCGCATACAATTTTCCATCCCGGGAACCCACATAGATGATTCCATCTTCCCCCAGAGCTACGCCTCCTTCTATTCCCCCTACAGGATAGTCCCATATCTTGCTGCCATCCTTGGCGATAGCATAAAGCATTCCTGAGCTATGGCTGGAAGCAACATAAACCGTACCATCGGCTCCCAAAAGCGGAGCGGAACAATTAAATACAGCAGCAGTCCAATTGGCTGTACCGGACGGAGCAAAACGATAAAGAACATCCGCCCCGGCATAGATGCTGCCATCGCAAGCAATAGCCAGGGGGGGATTCACTTCACTGCTACCATTCAAATTATAGGCAAAACGGATCTTACCCTGGGGACTTACCAGATATAATGATTTGCCTGAACAAATATAGATATTGCCATCCTTGTCGAGCGCTGGGGAACTAGTAATAGCTTCTAAATTGCATTTCCACTTTTCCGTGCCATCTGCTTTCAAACAGAAGAGCTTCCCGTCCCGGGTACTCACATAAATGAAACCATCATTCCCTACCGCAACAGCATTGTCTATTCCTGCTGTAGGAAAAATCCATTTTTCGCTGCCATCAGGATTAACCGCATATAAGCGCCCGTCTTTGCCTCCAATATAAAGCGTTCCGTCTGCCCCGATTACGGGTGAAGACTCAAAAATATTATCGGTAATAAAAACCCACTTGAGTGTTCCGTTTGGATTCAACGCATACAAACTGCCATCCTTCGATGATGTATAGATTGTGCCATCAGCCCCTATGGCAGCAGAGGAGACTATTTCATAGCCGGTTCTAAAGCTCCACCTTTCCTTTCCATCTCTATCAACAGCATAGAAGATTCCATTCCTGGCTCCAAAATAAAGAGTGCCATCAGCTCCGATAACCGCTGTCCCCACAATAGGACTGGCGATGGAAAACTCCCACTTAAACCGGGGACTAGTCCCTGCTGTATACCTTGATTGCCGGGTCCAGTTGTCCGCAGCAGGTTGTACCGCTTCACTATCGTAAAGGCCGGCTTGATACCCGCCATAACCGCCCTGGTTCTGGTCAAAAGCTATTTCCTCTGCCCAGGCCTGCTCCGAAGTCAAGAGGGAAGTGCCACCCCAGGCCATCCCAACGAGAAGCAGAACAAGAACCCCCAGTATGGATAAGCTGGTACTTTTCGTTTTCATTCATTTTCACTTCCCTGCATAATGTTTTAAGCATCGGTAGAAACTGCGGAGCAGTTTCAATACAGCACTGCAAACTACTCTTCCGCTGCACTTGAGGCCGGGCTGCTTCCTGCCGAGCTCAAGTCGGCCGCCCAGGGTTTGCTAAAGGCCAGCTTCATATAGGAGTGGGTTGCAGCCATTTCAAGTGCTGTGTAGCGGGCGCTGTCCAGCTTTTTCTCTTCCGCTTTCACTTCAGCTTCCGTGGCCATGCCTACCTCTAACATCAGGCGTTTCACCCGAAGGTTTTCCTCCGCCATTTTAATAGCTTCCAGGCTGCCGGCATAGGCTTCCTCCAGATTGCGAGTCTGGTAATAGAGGGTACGGGTGGCCATAGCTACCAATTTTTTGGCGCTGGCGGCATCCAGCTCCGCCTGTTCCACTTCAATCCGGCGGGCTTCTCCGGGACGGTACTGCCCGCTGCTGTATATTGTTATATCTTTTAGAAAATTCTTCATGTTTACCATTTCGTCCGCCTGCCAAATTACCGGGGATCTTTCCAGAACACGGGAAACCTCATGTTCCAGATCACTAACTTCCAGAGGCTCAAACTTTATGCTATCACTGAGCTGGGGCCGTTCGGTGATCCAAAGCCCAATATGTTGGTTAAAGCTATTATAAGCATTATCCCGTCCATTCTGCGCAGCGGCTACAGCTGCCTGGGCCCCCGCATACTGAGCTTCCGCTGCCAATACCAGCTGGGTGGGGGATTGGTTGGGAATCAAGGACATTCCTACCTGCTGCGCCATCCGAGCATTCTGTAGCTGGCGCAAGGCCGCTGCCTGGCTGCTTTCAGCTGTTTTTAACTTTTCGACCGCCTTGAGAACTTCCCAGTATTTCTTACAGGTATCAAGAATCACCTTGTCTTCCGCCACCGTAAAAGAACGCTGGCTGAGCTGCCAGGTCAAATCGCTGGCCAGAACATTGGTATAGGCCATTTCTACCGCAGGAATACCTATGTGCCCTACTGGAATATAATCCAGCTGGCTGCCGGCATAATCGCGTATTTCCTTGGTCCGATCCATTTCTTTGCTGGCCTTGCTTAGCGCTTCACTATGCTTTAAAGCCTGGGCAATGGCCGCGTTCAAAGATAACCCTGCTGTCGGTTCTGCTGCCGGGGTTGAAGTCTGCTCGGCCACTGCCGGGGAAGCCGTAATGCCGATGGCCAGGGCCAGTACCAGGGCTAAGGCCATTAAATTACGAAGCCACTTTTTCCGCTGCTTGCTTGCTAATTTGTTCATAATAGAATCAACTCCATATCTATGATTTCTTACCAGAGCTTGCCTTTAGTATAAACAGTTCCCGACTGGCCGGTCAAGCAAAATCAGCTATCGGTACTCCGGCATTGATAAAGACTATAAATAAGATCTGATAGTTAAAACCGGTAATTTTTAATTTAAAAAAAAAGGAGCCCGCTGCGGGCTCCTTTTTTTATCACTTATTTAATGGTTACGGTCTGAGTAGCTGCATCCCAGCTGGCGGTAGCTCCGAAAGCATTGGCTACGAAGCTGATGGGCAGCATGGTACGGGAGTTGCTGATTTCAGGAGCAACATCCATAGTTACTGAAGCACCATTAATCACTAGGGCTGTGCTGCCAACTTGAAGTTGGACAACCTTGTCACCCTTCATCAGGGTAACGGTCTGTTTGGCTCCATCCCAGAGGATATTGGAATCGTTAATTCCCAGTGCATAGGCCACATAGCGGATGGGCATATAGGTGCGGCTGTCCTTGATATAAGGAGCTACATCCATGGTCTGCTCTACGCCATTTACCTTGTAGCTGCTGGCACCGATTACAAAGGTTACTTCGTTCTTGTAATCGCCAGGAGCCGGAGTTACGGTAACAGCGTTGGCTACCTTAATTACCGCCTCATCAGATGGCAGAGTCTGGTCTACGGCATTGCCGGTCAGCTTAACAATTACATCTCCCTCAGGAACAGTACGATCCAGGGTGTATTCAACATCACTGAGCAGAATGGTAGAAGCTTCGGAACTGGTCTTGTCGATCGGGAGCAATAGCCAGTTGTCATTCGCAGCCAGTTTAATGTCGAAATCTTTCAGTTTAAGGTTGCCGGCGGTAACTTTAACGGTCGGCTTCTTGGCAAACTTCACGCCATCGGGCAGATCAACCACCAGAGTGGCATTTTGATTGGGGGTTGTTACCAGAGCAGTCTTGTCATAGTTGTTGGCAATTTCAGTTACCTGGTATTTCAGCATGCCGGCGGCAGCTTCGGTGATGGTGATATCGGCTGCCTTCTGGTTGGCAAGACCGATCTTGACATCGTTCTTGCTGGCGGTGGCGTTAATCGGTTTTACCACTTTGCCCAGAACTACTTCATATTTTCCGCCCAGGGCTTTGCCGTCAGCAATAACTTTCAGGTCGCCTTCGGGAGCATCAGGATCCAGGAATATCTTGATATCTTCAAAGGTAAATTCGGTCTTGGTCGGAGCTCCAGCGGCAGCATAGGTAAAGGTCAGTTTATGGCGCTGGTTGTCCAGAGCACATTTTGCACCCTGGTCAGCCGCAAAGGTGCCATTTCCTTTTTCCACTGTAATAGTGGGTATCGCAAACCAGTGAGCATAACTGGGCAATTCCAGACAGAAATCACGTCCGTTTACAAAGCTATCTTTGAGGTTTTCTTTAATGGTCATCTTCTGCAGTTCCTGTCCTGCGAAACCGGCTTTTACGGTCTTGGCATCGCCTTTGCAGAGAACTTCAATACTGTAGTCGGCTACTTTACCGACAGTAAGCTTCTGGGTGGTAACATTGTCACCTTTAACCGTAAACTCTAGCGGACCTCTCAGGTCGCGATCATCTACATCAATTTTCAGGTCGATGTTTACAAATCCAGGGGTAGTGCCAGGAGCAGTTGGATTAACTGTCAGGGTCAACTGGCTGTATCCATCAGCATTCTTGGCTACATTAAAGCTTGCCGGGGTCCAGTTGGCCCAGGTGCAATCTGCAGCAGTGCTGGCGATGGTGATGTCATCAGGAGCCACGATCTTGATCTGTTTGCCAGCTTTGATGGAGTTGGCGCGGTTTTCAGCAATACGGATGGTGCCAACAAGCTTGTTGTTGCCAACCGGAACAGTGGAATCATCCATAACAGTAGCGGTGGTTCCAGCAGAAGAACTGCGGGCTACAACTACTTTGCCCTGGGTGATGCCGGTATTGGGAGCATAAATCTCGATGGCGATGTCAGCATCGGGAGCATCGATGGTAGCAGTAGAAACTCCAGCCACATTGAACAGGAAAGACAAAGATGCCCTGTCCAGAGTGGAGGTCCGGCTGTTAAGAGCGATGGTCAAGCTCTTGTTGCTGCCGGCTACAAATCCCAGGTCAGCAGCGGTCAGGTAAGTTCCATCAGCTACTACATAGCTGGCCAGGGTGGCAGCGGTAGGAACTGCATCATATTCCACACCTGAGGGTAGATTGATGGTAATCTGTTGTCCAGCCGCCAGTGAACCCATGGTGGCACTGGTCTCAGTAATCTTCAGGGTTCCCAGCGTAACTCCGCTATCGGACTGAGATACGGTGGGAATGGTCAAGGCTACATTTTCAGTAGCCGCACTTGCGGTTCCCACTCCGACAAACATGGTTGCCAGCATGGTCAGAACCAGCAGAAGTGCAAAATGTTTTCTTTTAAGCATTTATTTCCCTCCTATAATTTTTCCTTGTTTTATTTTCCTTGTTTTAGGCGTTCAGAACTGTCGCCCTAAATGAGAGGTGATCATCGATAAATTCGATAGTTAAGTCTGCTTTTCTTCTCGCCTCCTTTTTCTAGCCGGTTATATGTAGTTGAATTGCCGGCTGCTCTTGAATCCAGTGCTATTCCCTCTACCGAATTGCCCGGTTGCGGGGGCACTATGGTTTCACTGATTGGTTAGACGCGATGATGAGTCAAAAAGTTCCCAGCCAGGAGAATTATTTTTATTTCTTTCCATTTTTTCTGTAGCCTTGCTGCCAACATGATATAATGAAGCAAAATTTTTACATGAATAATCTGTCCAATTTGTGCAATATGCGGGAACTTTTTTTCACCGCTGACTGTCTAAAAAGATAAGCGGGATGTTTTTCCGCTTCAAGGAGTGTTTTATTTCTTGATGTCAATTAAAAAGCTGGTGGAAAAGGCCAGCCGGGGTGACCTGAGGTCTTTTGAAGAGCTGGTAGTGCTTTACCAGGATCGGGTTTTCTCCCATTGCTTTCGTCTTACTGCCAATAGCGATGATGCTCAGGATTTGGCCCAGGAAGTGTTTATTCAAGCTTTTCGAGCCATCAAGACCTTTCGTCACGAAGCCGACCTTGGCACCTGGCTGCACCGGATTACGGTAAATAGCTGGATAAATTGGCAACGTAGAAACAAAAAACTGCTTATTTTCTCGCTGGATGATCCGGTGAACACCCCGGACGGGGAAGTAATCCGGGAACTGGCGGCGGGCGAGGCCAGTCCGCTGGAAGCCGTGGAACAGCAGGAGTTGAGTGCAGCGGTTAGGGCCGCTCTCGATCGCCTGGCCCCCGAGTACCGGACGGTGCTGGTGCTGCGAGAGATGGAGGGCTACAGCTACGAAGAGATTGCCCAAATCTTAGACTGTTCGCTGGGTACGGTGAAATCCCGCATCAGCCGGGGACGGCGGGATATAAAGAAGGAAATAGTTAAATTAAGGTGTGAGTGGGATGATATGTAATGAAGCCAGGGAATTGTTTTCTCTCTGGATAGACCATGAAATAGAAGAGGCAGAGCGTGAAGCCCTGCAGCTGCATCTGGACTCCTGCCCGGATTGCCGGCAGGAACTGGCAGACTGGGAGAGGATTTCGGCTCTACTGCGCGAGTCCCTGGCTGAAGCAGCTGAAGAGCGGACAGCTCCGCCGGAACTGTCCCGGACAGTTATGAAAACGCTGCGGGAGCAGGATCAGCCGAAGCGCCTGCCCGGGTGGAAGAAGGGGGCAGCGGGGATAGCGGCGGCACTGGCCCTTTACCTGGGTTCGAGCGGTCTCCTGTGGACTCCGCTCTGGCAGGTGGCGGATAAGGAAGCACCGGTAATTAAAGCTCCGGTGCAACAAAGCTCCAAACAGCAGATAGCCGAACAAGCGAGGGAAAAGATGCCTGGCAATAATGCAATAACCCCGGCCGGGAAGCAAGATAACAAAAGCAGCCCGATGGCTCCGCAGGGGATGAGTAATACAGCGGTTAAGAATAATCCCACAGCTCCTGCCGGGCCGGAAAATCCAAATATAGCAGCGGTAGATACTGGTAACCCGACAGCTGCTCCGGTATTTTTGAGTAAAGAAAGAGTACTTGTTTCTACTATTTACAAGCTGGTTCCCTATGATGCGGATCAAGCCAAAGCTCAGCAAGAAGCACAAAAAATAGCGGCAGCAGCTGGAGCTAGCATACAGTTGCTGGGACAACAGCTCGATGGACAGCGAAGCGCAACGGTTTTAAAGTTTAGCTGCCCGGTGGAAACGGCGGAACAGCTTAAACAGGAATTGTTAGGATTGGGCAGCCGGCTCTCCCTGGAGGAAAATCGTCAGGATCTGACCAGCCGCTTCAACGATAGCCTGGAGCAATACCGTATGCTAAGTGCACAGGCGGCTACAGTACATGATAAGGAGCAAAGCAAAGAGCTGGGGATACAGATAAAAGCTCTGGAGAAACAATTGAACAATTGGGATAAAGAAGCAGCCCGGGAGTCCATTGTCCTCTGGCTGGAGACTTAAATAAGGCGATAAAAAAAGGTTCCCTTCGAGGGGAACCTTTTTTTATCGCCTTGCATCTTACTCTTCACTCCACATTTTAGCTATAATAGCTGCCGCTTCAGCCCGGCTAAGAGGGCGCTCAGCATCAATGTAGCTGCCTCTTGCATAATCCAGATAATTCAACTGCTGCGTATGATATAAATGCTGAAAGGCCTTCATGGCCCAGGAGGGTAATTCAAATCTATCCAGAAAAGGAAGCTCCGGCAGGGTTTGCTCTTCCTGCTGGTCATTCTTTTTCTCGCTGCACTGGAGGGCCGCCATAATAACTGCCATTTCCGCCCGGCTAATATTTCTCCGGGGGCGAAAACTCCCATCGGGATAACCCTTAATAATTTCCTGCTCTTGCGCCGCATAAACCGCCCCCAAAGCCCACCAGGGTATTTCCCGATTATCGCTAAAGTAGTTTTGTTCCCTGCTCTCACCGATGTCCCATCCCTGGGCTCGAGCCAGTAGGCAGATGAACTCCGCCCGGCTGATGGGTTTCTCCGGCTTGAAGCTGCCATCTTCATAGCCGCTGATTATTCCCGCCTCAAGAAGTTTTTTAATCTCGTGCTCCCAGGGATGACCTGCCAGGTCAGAAAATTCTTTACCTGCTTCCCCAGGAGCGAAGCTTAGCAAGGGAAGACTCAAGCCCTTAATAGCTCCACCGGAATGTTCTATGGTCAGGAGAGTGACTTCGTGCTCATCCTCCTTCATTTTGAAAAGCTGACTAAAACTGCCGTCTGCTCCAACCTCCAGGGGAATGCAACCCACATCACTGCGATAAATATAAACCAACGGGCTGCTGCTCCAACCTTGAAGAATTAAGATTCCATTAAGAACATAGGCTTTGGCCTCCAATTGGGGACTGGCTGTTCCAGGCGCAACCTCTACCTCCAGGCGGGCCAGGAATTCGTTGCTCGATCCTGCTATGGCCAGGGTTACGATATTGACCTTTTCACCGGGTATAAGCATTTGCGGAGAAATGTTATAGGACCCCTTTATTATTTGAGTATAGCGGCTGATGGAAAGGATAGAGCCATCCTGTAAATTGACCGTCTGCCTGACCGGGTCATATGCAGAAAAATAGCTGCTATCTTCACGGGCACTGTATACTGCATCTACTCTCCAAGCCTTATCTTGATCAGGGCAATTAATTACCCGCACCCAGCTTCCTGGAAGCAGAGAAAGAACCCCGGCCTGCAGGCCGCTATGGAAGATTTCCGTCTGTGTATCCAACGGCACCTTTCGAAAACTGCTAGAGTTAGCCTTGCTCTCCTGAATATATAGCATTTTTTCCCGCTCACTGTAAAAGAGAACACGCCCGTAATATACCTCGCTGCTAACCAGCAAATGGAGGATATTGCTGGTGCCGTTTAATAAAAGCGCAGCAATATGATCGCCGGTTTTAACTTCTTCCAATTTACCCGGCTGCTGATCCTTAATTATGGTGTTTCCCGGGAAAAGCCGGTAGCTCTGGCCTGATTCCAATTTTATTTCTCCCTCTTTGGCGTCTACCTCTGCTGCCTGTCCTAAAACCAGCTCCCTTTCAACCTTTATGTATTGTATCTCCTGCTTGCTGGGGGATAGCGTAAGCGATACTTTCAGACCGGGAGCCAGGTTTTCCAATCGCGCCACCTGTTCGGTACCGTAGGGAGCGTCTACCGGGTCACAGTCCAAAAACCTATCCAGGTAGGAGATAACTACATGCTCAGCTATACGATAATTCCGCTCATCATGTAAAAGCTTAAGTTCCCGCTGTTCAGGATCTAATGTTTCAATGAAACCACCAACCTCCTCATAAGCCGCCTTAAGCTGCCAGATAGTTTGTTGGCTGGGATTAATCAGAGCATTTACCTCGGAACCGGGAGGTATTATTGTGCTGTCATTTACCGGGATTTTATTGAGAAGAATCCTGCCTTCGCCTGTAAGGCTGGGATCAATAAAGAAACCGCCTTCACGAAGCTGCTTGTCCATTTCTAAAAGCAATTTCTCCGTATAGCCTAAACCTTCTGACAAGACTTGAACTCCACGAGCCAACCAGCTGCGGCTAACAATATAGATCTTCTGGCCTATAGAGTAGTAGTCGCTCCCCTCCGGGATTTCTGCCGTTTGCTCCTGCATCCGGCCATTGGAGAGCTTAAAAAGCTGTAATCCGGAAGTATCTTTTTGCTCTCCTTGTGACAGTTTTAATATCTGCCCTTGCCGGCTGCTGATAATATCATGTTTCAAGGCCTGCCCGTACACCAGGGCAAATTTCTGGGGGCGATCCAAGCGGGTGCCGCGCACAGTTATTTTATATTCACCGGGGACTGCATCTTTAATATGAATCTGTTCGACATTATTGGCTGTATCTGCTTGACCTTGTCCCCGGAAATCATTTCCATAAAAAATTCGTCCCTGAGGATCCTCTATAATTAGATCAAGATTGTTGAGCAGGGTCTGCTTTGAAGCAGGTGCTGCCGGGGGGTCCACCCAGGCCAGGGTAACCTTGAAGTCTCTCCCCCCCTCGGTCAAACGGGCCTGGTATCTTACGCTCTCTCCATTATCTATTCCATTATCATTATCTATAATTTGGAAACTGCCTTCCTGCAAAGCCAGCACAGTTCCAGCTAAATCCAGGATTCCAAAGCCCTCTTCGTTAGAAGGAAATCCCCCTGGGGTACGCGCTCCGTTTATTAGTAAAGCCTTCATTAAAGCCGATGAAGGCCGGCTCATTTGCCGGTCTAACTCCAGGTATTCGCTCAAGAGTGCCAGGGCACCGCCGGCAACAGCTGCGGCCATGCTGCTCCCCCCCATCAGGGTATAATTTGGGTTGGGAGCATAATTGCTTTCCAGCAGGCGGGAGCAGGCGGAAACAACCGCCGAACCTGGAGCCAGGAGCTCAGGCTTGATGCGTCCATCCGCCGCTGGCCCCCGACTGGATGAAGCAGCAATCTGCTCAGCATAACGGGCTTCCGGACCAAAGGCGGGTCGGGGCAACTGACTGCATCCGATGGTAAGGGCATTTTTGCTATTAGCCTCGGTAGTTAGACTGGCTTTCCCCGGCCCGTTATTTCCGGCTCCAAAAACGGGAAGGAAATCCGGAAAACTATAGACCAACTGGTCAATCTGAGCACTACGGCTAGAGTAAGCATTACTCCCTCCTCCCCATCCATTTACATGAATCCTTACACCAGCCTCATAAGCTGGGCGGAAAAGCTCTCCTATCTGCTCGGGCAATTTGAGCTGGCCTGCCTGATCCAGGAGGGCCTGGAAATACAAGCTGGCCCCGGGGGCAATCCCGCGGTATTTTCCCGCGGAGGCATTGCCACTCCCGGCTATGGTAGCTGCCATGTGGGTTCCATGCCCTATGGGATCATCGGGTAGACTTCTGCCAGCATAGGATTTTAACATTGCCACTCGGGGCATTTTCCCTGCTTCACTCTGCAGGTCAGGATGAAGGTCGGAAATGCTGCCTTTATCCAGGCCGCTGTCAGCAATACCGATTATTTGTCCCTTTCCGCTCAAGCCAGAGGGGGTTAAAAGCCCCGGAGCAAGTAGGATATTAGAGGCTATTATGTCTGCCGTACGATCATTAAGCAGTTCTGTCTCGCTGCTCGCTTCACCCGGCCCAGCCAGAACTGGTCCCGGAAATAATAGCAGGAATAGGAGCATAAGAGCTATTGTCTTATCTTTTAAAGATCTGCCTGGCTTTTTTTGCTTATTTTGCTGGTATAAATGTTCTGTTCGCAGTAGAGTCATACTTTCACTACCTCAATATTTTTGGGGTGTCAAGGGGACGGTCCTTTTGACACCGTAGCCTTACTCCTCACTTTTCTTGCTAAATCCCTGGTTAGGCCGTAATAAGACCAGTTCAAGTTTTGCGTGGAACGGCTTTTGCAAAGCCTTTATATCAACTAATGCTTATTTATCTAAGCAAAAGCAATTTGCTTGGATGTTCTGTTCTTCCTTTCATCTATGTTTTTATCAGTAGTTTAGGGCTACGCCAACATTATATATATACACTAGGTTTCGCTATTTTCTTACACTACTCCTCCTCCGGGTTTTTTCCTTTATTTATCATTAATTCTACTGCAAAAAGTTATTAATATTCATTGGCTTGTATAAATATACCGCTCCA
>ENA-UOOR01000087-UOOR01000087.1-fermentation-metagenome-genome-assembly--contig:-NODE-87-length-127351-cov-56.756505_pt1 | contig 127351 bp, 128 predicted proteins | sample MGYA00245780_ERZ724029 | MGnify/ENA primary metagenome ERZ724029 (study PRJEB28704, sample SAMN03018315) | fermentation metagenome | biome: anthropogenic terrestrial biome; feature: soil...
AGCAGTGGACTGAAAATCCACGTGTCGGCAGTTCAATTCTGCCCTGCGGCACCATAGTCTATTTGCCGGCGTAGCTCAATTGGCAGAGCAGCTGAATCGTAATCAGCAGGTTGCGGGTTCAAGTCCCATCGCCGGCTCCAAATTGAAAAAAACCGCAGAGATGCACGGTAAACGTGGATCGAAGCGGTTTTTTGCGCTTGCAGGCATGCTGCCAGCAGGTGGCCAAAATGAGCCCTTGCTTACGCTAAAAAACAAAGGAGCAATGGGTTTTCAACAAATTACCAAAAGGATTCTCAATTAATAAGGCGAATAAGTATAAAAACCGAGTATTGGTTGGCAAAAGAGAGGTGGCCTATGAAGAAAAGAATCCTGCTTGGGTGTCTTGCCTTGTTAATTCTTATGGTGGCAACGGGCTCAGCGGCCTATGCTATTTATCGGCCCGGATTTGTGTACAGAGTCTATATAGATGGCGAAGATGTCGGCGCAGTGGCCAGCATCCAAGGATATACCAACATATTGGAAGATTTATTGAATAAAGAAGAGGCCCAAGTCGGGCTTAATCTTAAATTTGCCCAGGAAATATCTGCGCAAAGAGAACTGCAATTGAAGCCTCGGGCCGATGAGGCCCATGTGAAAACAGCCCTGGCAGCCAGGGTATCCTATTCTACTATGGGTTGGGCAATTGTTGTTAATGATGAATCCTTGCTGTGGACAGCCACTCAGGAGCAGGCCCAGGAAGTATTGACTCAGGTGGCAAACTTCTTTGTGCACGATTCAGCAAAATGCACGTTGGTCAGCACCGAAATTGTTGACTCCGTGGAAATCTGTCCCCAGGAAGTGGTGCCGGAAGATATCTGGGCTGTAGATGCAGCTGTCGACTATATTTTACAGGGGCGAGAGAAAACAGAGACCTATGTGGTAGCCAAGGGCGACAGTTTGTGGTCTGTTTCCCGTTCAGTCAACATGAGTCAAACAGATCTCAAGAAAGCCAATCCTTCCCTGGCCAAGAGCAATGTTTTAAAAACAGGGCAGGTCCTCAACCTGGTAGTTGCAGAACCAAAGCTCAATGTCCGCACGGTGGAGCAAGTCAAGTCTTATGAAGCCATTAGCTATTCGACAGCATATCGATACACCGGCAAGCGCTGGTTCTATCAGTCCTCTACAGTGACAAAAGGCGTCTCCGGCAAGAAGGCCGTCATCTACAAAGTGGAATACGCCAACGGTGTTGAAACCGGGAGAAGAATTGTCAATACCGAGGTTGAAACTCAGCCGGTGACCAAAATCATCGAAAAGGGAACCTCCAGGTGGCCCAGTGCTGCCGCCGGCAAGTTCCGCTGGCCGCTGAACACAGGTTACATCACTGATTACTTTGGATCCCGCAGGGGCACTCACGGCGGGGTAGATATTGGCGCTCCTACCGGCACTCCCATTTATGCTGCCGCTGCTGGCACAGTGATTATATCGCAATGGGGTCCTTCTTATGGAAATTATGTTAAGATCGACCATGGCAATGGCTATGCAACCCTCTATGCCCATGCCAGCGCCCGCTTAGTCAAGCCGGGTCAATGGGTTTCCAAGGGCCAGGTTATTGCCAAGGCAGGCAGCACCGGCAACAGCACCGGACCCCATCTTCATTTTGAAGTGCAGCGGAACGGCACACGCATTAACGCCCTGCAATTTTTTAAACCCTAAGCCTGCGAATACCGCAGGCTTTTTATTTGCGGTATAATATAATTACGTAAACTCTGGCGGGGGAGCCGAGGTTTGACGGGGTTGCTGATACAGTCTATTATTAATTCAATATAGAAGATTGGCTGAAAAGCAAAATTCGACAGGGGGTACCAGTATGGTCAGAGCAAGTAAAATTTTGATAGTGGAAGACGAAAAGCCCATTGCTGATATCTTAGAGTATAATCTTGGCAAGGAAGGCTATGAAGTGCGTGCGGTGTATACCGGCGATGATGCCGTGTCCGCAGCCAAGGAGTTTTTGCCCGACTTGATTTTGTTGGATATAATGCTGCCGGGCATCGACGGTTTCAGCGTTTGCCGGCAGGTGCGTCAGCATATGGATTGCCCAATTATCATGCTCACCGCCAAAGATGCAGAGATTGACAAGGTCTTGGGGTTGGAGCTGGGGGCTGATGATTATGTGACCAAGCCCTTCAGCACCAGGGAACTGCTTGCCCGCATCAAGGCACAGCTTCGCGGAAGGACTCTAGGGGCCAAGGAAAAACAAGCTGCCTCGCAGGCAGGGGAGTCGTCCCTGGAAATTGACCGGGATTTCTTTACGGTCAAACGGCGGGGGAAGGTGATAGATCTCACCCAAAGGGAATTCGAACTCTTGGATTTTTTGGCCAGCAATCCCGGCAAAATATTCAGCCGGGAGGAGCTCCTAAAAAAGGTGTGGGGATACGATTATTTTGGCGATGTGCGCACGGTTGATGTTACAATCCGCAGACTGAGGGTCAAAATTGAGGAGACCCCTGGCAACCCTCAATATATCCTGAGCAGGAGAGGACTGGGCTACTACTTTAAGGGGTGAAAACATGAAAAGTATCCAGTGGAAATTAGTTCTGGTCTATATACTGTTGCTGCTGTTTGCACTGGAGCTTTTTGGTGTGTACATGCTGTCTTCTATCGAAAATTACTTTATGAGAGATCTGAAATCAGGATTGCATAATCATGTGCAGCTCCTAGCATCACTGGCCGAGAGATACTATACCCCGCTCCCCGATACCGAAGGCTTGCAGCAATTGGTTGGCCAATTCAGCAATGTGGTCAACCGGGAAGTATACTTGCTGGATAAATACGGCAAGGTAGCTGCTGCCTCCCCCGGGCTGGAGCCGATGATTGGCACAGAAATTGTGCAGCCGGAAGTTTTGTCTGCCATTCAGGGAAAACCAGCGGATTCAATTCGCTTTGATGAGCGGTTTGAACAGCGGTTTTACTACTATACACAGCCTATCTACAGCAATAACTTGCTTACGGGAGTGGTCTATGCCTCAACCTCTCTGCGCCAGGTCGATGCAGCCATGCGCCAAATGCGCACTGCTCTTTTGACTGGGGCAGTGCTTGCCCTGATCCTCTCAGCCTTTCTTGGTCTCCGCCTAGCCAGGACCTTAGCCCACCCTCTGCGCAAGATTACCAGCCAGGCCGAAGCAATGAAATCAGGTGATTTTCAGCCCTCCCTGGATATCAATGCCGATGACGAGATCGGCAGGCTGGCAGAGACCTTTAATGAACTGGCTGCCCAGCTGCAATTGAGCTGGGATGAGGTGGTTCAGGAAAAGGATAAAGTAGAGGGCATTTTGATAAACCTCAGTGATGGCCTTATTGTCTTAGACCATGAGGGAAGAGTCATGCATATCAATGCAACTGCCTGCAACTGGTTTGGCGTCAACAAGCAGAAAATGCTGGACCAGGGAACAGCTGCTGATTTTCCTCAGCTCCAGGAAGCCCAGGGAATGATTTATTTAGAGGGGACCTTAGGCATTGTCCTGCGCCAACAAAGACTGCCCTTTCTGCAGGCCGGCAAAAAACAGGGCACCATTGTGGTTCTCTCGGATATTACCGAACAAAACCGTTTAGATCAAATGCGGCAGGAATTTGTCGCCAATGTTTCTCATGAATTGCGCACACCTTTGACCACGATAAAAACTTATCTGGAAACTTTAATGGAGAACCCGAATGAAAGTCCTGAAGTGCAGGAGCGTTTTTTAGCTGTTATCAATTCTGAAGCGGACAGGATGGTGCGCATGATAGAGGATCTCCTGATACTGTCCAGGAATGAAAGCCGCAGCAAGCAGTTTAGATTAGTATCGGTGCAGGAAATATTAAAGGATATCAGCAAGGCGGTTTCAGGCCAGGCGTCAGCCAAGGGCTTAGACCTGGAGGTGCGCCTGCCCAGAAATCTCCCCAAAATAATGGGAGATCGGGATCAGCTGTATCGTCTGTTTTTGAACATTATTCAAAACGCCATCAACTATACTGCTGCTGGCAGAGTCACTGTTTCCGCCAGCAGCCGCAACAAATATTTAGAAGTCATTGTCAGGGACACGGGAATCGGCATTCCGGCCGAAGCCTTGGGACGAATATTTGAACGTTTTTACAGGGTTGACAAGGCCAGGAGCCGAAAGGCTGGGGGAACTGGTCTGGGCCTGTCTATAGCCAAACAAATCGCCGAACTGCACGGGGGGACAGTAAATATCTTCAGCCAAGAAGGTGTGGGAACGGAAGTCACGATCCCTCTGCCAGTGGCAGGAACAGAAACTCGCCTGCAATCGCCGGCGACAACGGGGAGGAATAACAATGGTCAGAGCTAAAGCGGGATTGTTGGCCAGTCTGGTAATCTGCAGCCTTGTCCTCTCCGTCCTGATTATATTTGGTCAGCCAGTCCCCAACAGCGGAGGCAGAGGTACTGGGCCCTGGTTTGGTCCCAAACCTGGCCTGCACGAAATCAGTCTGCCTGGAAGAATTTATATCTGCAGCCCAAATCAGGGGGCAATATTAATCGAAACCCTTTCCCAAACGTATTCCGATTTGGTTCTGACCCTGGGGCAAATGGAATATGGCAGCGAAAAAGGCGGGGATGTATGGGTCACCGGCGAGTATACCAGCGATTCCATCACCCCTGGAGTGCTTTTCCGTTATGATTATCAAATATCCCGTGGATTGCTGGCAAACTGGCTGACTATGTTTTACGAGACGGATTTTCCTTTTGCATCCATTGATAGTGTTTTTGTTCCCCTGGACGGGGGACCTGTCAAATTCATCAATTCTGCTACTGGCGTGCTCTGGCAGTTGCAGGCAGATTTGCCTCTCTCTGTATTCCAGCAGGCAGCAGCTGAACCTCGCAATCCAGCGGCCTACCCAATGGCAGTCATGGGACAAGGTGAAACTTATTCAGTTGCTGCTGGAATCTTTGACCTGGTGGAGGCTCAGGAGATTGCTGTGCCTGCCTGCCAGCTTGAAGAAGTAAGAATTGAAGATATAATCCATTCTTTTTTCCTAAATCCCTCAATCATTCTGGAGGCAGATGGCACAGAAACTTATACAGACGGGTTTGGCGCCCTGCGCATATTCCCCTCGGGGGCATTGGAATATACTTCGGGAAGGCAGGGGCAGGGCGCAGTCTTTTGGGATCAACCCCAGCTGATGCAAGCGACAATAGACTTCCTTGTTGCCCACGGGGGGTGGCCGGGCAATATGCTGCCTGTTTACTTGAGCAACCGGCCGGGAGAATCTGTAAGTCTAGAATTTTGCAGCTTCTCAAAGGGGTTGCCGATAACCGGAGAGAATGTGGGGATTGCAGTTGAATTCCAGCAAGACCAAGTCAGTGATTATCAGCGTCACTTGGCCTTGGCCGCTGAAGAAGCCGTAGAGATTTACGCGGAGATAAAACCCCTCGCCTGGCATCTTGCCTCTGATTCCCAAGCCGGTCAATTTTTTGCCGAAGGGAATAAGCATATTTCAGATTTAGCTCTGGCTTTCTACTGGCAGCAGGACAGGCTCATTCCTGTTTGGCGGGTCTGGACCGGAAATCAGGTTGTCCACGTGGCTGCCAGTGATGGACGCATTCTCCAAATCAAAATACAATTGGGGGGGCAATAAATGGATTGGGAGCGGACAATCAACATTTTTATCATTGCCTTCTTAGTCTTGAATTTGGCTTTTGTCTTTCAGTTGTGGCTGCTGCCTGTTTTTTTTGATTCCTCAAACTATGTCAGCCCGGAACAAATCCAGGCAACCCTTGAAGAACTGGAGTACAGCGGCATTGCCGTCACAGCCAAGGTGCCCAGGCGGATGAAGCGCCTGCAATTATTAGGCGTAAGCAATGTGCTTTTTCGCGAAGAGGAAGTGGCGGCGAGTCTCATAGGAGAGAAGTTTGAGCGAGTCGCTTCGGGAGCCAAGTCGGAATACCGTTCCGCTCTTGGTGAAGTTGACATTTACGTGGATGGCCGCATTCACTATCTTTCCGCCCTCCCCCCCGAAAACGGCGACATTGCCATATCCGCAGCCCGCAAAAGGGCCGATCAATTCTTAGAAGACACTGTGGGCAGACCAAGGGATTCAATTGCCGGGAAGACGGCGGCCAGCCCAGACGGCACATGGGCAGTGGAGTATATTCAACGCTGGCATGGTAAGGAACTTGAAGTCTCCAGCATTGTCGTAGTGGTTGATCAGAGCGGCAGCATAATTGAACTGGATTATTATTGGGTTGAAGTGATGGGGTATGCGGGGGAAAGCTTGTTATCCATTCCTGCCACCGCAGCCTTGACAGTAGCGGCGGAAAAAATGCCAGCAGGGGCCACAATTACTGGCATATATATCTCCTGGTATGGCATGCCGGTGCTGGCAGATCAATGGCGTGCCAGCCCGGTTTGGGTTGTGGAGACTGAAGGCGGCAGCAAGTACTATGTCAACGCTCAAACCGGAGAACTTGAAGGCGAAAGACAGTTTCCCGGCAGGAAAACCCTCTTCGACGTTGAATAAGATAGATATCACTATCTTCAGCTGGGGGTAATCATGGAAAATATTATACGCATCAACAGGTCTCTTCCTCTTAAAGGTACTGTCAGCATTAGCGGCGCAAAAAACGCAGCCGTGGCAATTATTCCTGCCACCATTCTCGCCCAGGGGCCTTGTGTCCTTGAAAATGTGCCCCCCCTTACCGATGTGCGCACCCAGTGCGAAATTCTTTCGGCATTAGGCGCAGAAGTTCAGTGGTTGGATTCTTCCACCATCAGCGTTGACACAGCACAGATAAAAAATCTCACTCCTCCTGAGGGACTTGCGGAGAAGTTGCGAGCATCCTACTATTTTATGGGCGCTCTCTTGGGTAGATTTGGCTCAGCAAGGACGGGTTTGCCCGGCGGGTGCAAAATCGGTCCCCGGCCAATAGATCAGCACCTTAAAGGATTTCATGCCCTGGGCTATTCTTGGACTATCAGCGACGGCAAGGTGCATTTGCAGGGTGGAGAGAAAAAAAGCGGAGACATATATTTTGACTTGGTCACTGTGGGGGCAACCGTCAATGTAATGCTGGCAGCGGCAGGGGTTGAGGGTAATACCACCATTGAAAACGCAGCCCGGGAACCAGAAATCATCGATGTGGCAAACTTTTTAAATAAAATTGGAGTTGTTGTTCGGGGGGCGGGAACGGGCACCCTGCGCATCACAGGCACAAGGGAGCGGGGTTGTTCCGAGCACAGCATTATACCCGACCGGGTTGAGGCCGGTACATTTATGATAGCTGCCACAGCCACCGGCGGCGATGTGATTGTTAAAGATGTCATTCCTCGCCATCTAGAAGCAGTGACAGCCAAATTGAGGGAATCCGGTGTAATGATAGAGGAAGGTGATGATTGGATTCGAGTGCGGGGTCCCGCCAGGGGCCAAGCCATTGACATCAAGACCTTGCCCTATCCGGGGTTTCCCACTGACTTGCAGCAGCCCCTGGCCTCTTACCTGGCAGTGTGTACAGGCACAAGCATTATTACCGAAAATATATTTGAAACCAGATTTCGCTATGTAGATGAACTAAAGCGGATGGGAGCCAATATCAAAGTTGAGGGCCGGGCTGCGGTAATCGAAGGCGTTGACGAAATCCTGGGCGCTACTGTCCATCCCTTCGATTTACGGGCTAGTTCCGCCCTGATTATTGCCGGACTTATCGCTCGGGGAGAAACCCGGGTCAGCGGAGTTGAGCACCTGCGCAGGGGGTATCATGACTTTATTGGCAAACTCCAGGGCCTGGGCGCAGATATTGAATTGATCTGAAGCGGGGCAGCTGCCCCGTTTTTATGTGGAGGCTTGGAAAATGGAAGTTCATTCGCTGGCCAGCGGCAGCAGTGGAAACGCATACATAATTTTGCATCAGGGCCGGGCCTTGCTCCTGGATGCCGGCCTCAGCGGCAAGCGGACCTATGCCGGACTGGCGGCAGCGGGGATTGATTCCGCCAGCATCACAGCCATACTTGTAACCCACGAACACAATGACCATATTGCCGGCGCCGGCATTCTCAGCCGCAGGCTGGGAATTCCCCTGTACATGACTGCAGGCACCTGGCTGGCGGCCAGAGATAGACTGGGCATCATCTCCGAAGATAAAATTCATCTAATTTCTCCGGGGACGGCTTTTGTCTTAAATGGCTTGGAAGTCTGGGCGCTGCCAGTCTGCCATGATGCCTTGGAACCGGTTAACTATATCTTTGATACAGGCAAATGCCGGGCGGCGGTGTTTACGGATACCGGCTGTGTCACTGAAGCTATGGTCAATACACTGTCCGCATGCAATGCCATGGTGCTTGAAGCAAATCACGATCTTAAGATGCTGCAGCAGGGACCGTATCCCTGGTCGTTAAAAAAAAGGGTGGCCAGCGAAAATGGGCATCTTTCCAATCTACAGGCGGCCCGTGTGCTGGCATGGCTGGCCGCCAAGGGCAAGATTACCCAGGCCCATTTAGGTCACCTGAGCGCTGTCAACAACAGCCCTGAAATCGCCATTGCTGCGGTAGCTCAGTTCCTTGCGGCCCAGGGTATGGATTCGGAACCAGTTTATCACAGCCTAAAAGTCCTTCCCCGGCATAAGCCGGGTCCGGTGTTGCAGGTTAAATAGCAAATCTGTTACAATTCGTAACAGAGGTGGTGCAAATGGAAGAATACTATATTGAAAAATCCCCCCGTTCTTCTCGTTGGCGTCGTTTTTTAGGACTGGTGGCTGCAGCTTTATTGGGCGGGTTGATTGTACTTTTATGTCTGCCCGCGCTGCTTCCCTATTTGTTGCCTGCAGCTGACATCAGCCAAAATCCTAATCCAGACCAAGTCTTGCCCTGGAATTATCAGAATCAGGATTCTCTCCAGATGCCAGACTTGGAATATCAACAGACGGCGGTTGTTGCAGCGGTAAGCAAGGTCTTCCCCGCTGTTGTCGGTGTCACTCGCATTTCTCAATCTCGGGACTGGTTTGGAAGAATCACGCCTGCGGCGCCCACGGGATATGGCAGCGGTGTAATCATCAGCCCCGGCGGCTATATTGTCACCAATTACCATGTGGTGGAAGATGCCGTCTCCGTGGTAGTGACCTTGAGCAATGGTCAGGAAGTGGATGCTGCTATTGTCGGCCAGGACCCTGGCACCGATTTGGCTGTATTAAAAATACAACCCTTGGCAGACATGCCCTGGGCTGTGCTGGGGGATTCCGGACAACTTACGGTTGGCGAGTTTGTCATCGCCATTGGCAACCCCGGCGGGCCTGAACTGCAGCGTTCGGTAACCTTGGGTATTATCTCCGCCACCGATCGCAGCTTTGACGTGTATGACTGGGTCTTTGGCCTCCTGCAGACCGACGCGGCCATCAACCCCGGCAACAGCGGCGGTCCCCTGGTCAACATGAAGGGTGAAGTGGTAGGTATCAACAGCGTCAAGATAACTGACGCAGAGGGCCTTGGTTTCAGCATTCCCAGCAACTTGGTTAAGAGCATCAGCGAATCCTTGATCAAAGAGGGCCGGGTCATCCGTCCCATGCTGGGAGTGACCATCGGTGAAATTACGCCGGCCATTGCCGAGGCCTATAATTTAGGCAGTGATTACGGTTTGCTGGTTACTGAGACCCCCTATGGCGGACCCGCCAGGCAAGCGGGAATTAAGCCTGAGGATATCATAATTGAAGTTAATGGCACCAAGACAGAAGGCCTTCGTGACCTGCGCCGCATTATCAGCAACAAATCCGTCGGCGACAAGGTCCAGGTGACGGTGGTGCGAGGAAAGGAAAAACTCAATTTTGAGGTAATTTTAGCGGAATTAGAAGTTCGGTGACAGGAGGCAGTAGAATGTATGTTGTCTGCTCGGAGCATCTGGATCAGGCCATAGACGAATTCGTAGATATATATGAGTCACCGCCTGATCTGTATCTTTTAGATAAAGTTTCTTTTACTGACTGGACAGCACCTCATTTCTGCGATTTTTGCTCTCAACCTCCCGTCTACCTGGTGGTATAAATGCAATTTCGGCTGGTAGTTGTGGGCAAGGTAAAAGAAAAGTGGCTGCAGCTGGGAATCCAAGAGTATTGTCGCCGCTTGGGCCGGCTAGGGAAAGTAAGCATCGAGGAAGTGCCGGACCAGCCCTGTCCCAGGGGCAGCGTTCAGCAGCAACAAGCCCTGCAAAGGGAAGGGGAGCAAATATTGACCAGGATTAAACCTAGGTCTTATGTTATTGCCCTGGACATAAAAGGCAGAAGCTTGGATTCTCCGGGCTTGGCTGCCCTGTTTCAAAGCCTGTCCCTGCGGGGAATCAGTGAAGCGACCTTTTGTATAGGCGGCTCCATGGGCCTTTGCCAGGATGTGCTCACCAGGGCAGACTACCGTTTGAGCTTTTCTGCTCTAACCTTTCCTCATCAGCTTATGCGGCTGATTCTATTGGAGCAGCTCTATCGGGCATGCAAGATTAATGCCGGCGAGACCTATCATAAATAGTCCTTGGCAGGAAATATTCTTCTCCCCGGCGAAGTAGCAAAGAGGAAGGGTGGGAAAAATGAAGGATTATTACAAAGTGCTTGGCGTCAGTCCTGGCGCCCCTACAGAAGTAATCAGGGCTGCCTACCGGGCCCTGATGAAAAGACATCATCCTGATGTTGGCGGCGACCCGGAAAGGGCCAAAGAAATAGAAGAGGCATACCGAAACCTGGCATTGGCGCTGGAACCCTCATTTCCCGGGACCCTTCATGCCCGCAGCCAACAAGAAACCGCTGTTGCCCACGGGGCGCAAATTGTGCCCGCTCCCACCCGGGGTCGGCATCTGGAAATTCAGATCGCCGAACTGCAGCCAAATCAAGTCTTTACTTGCCCCCGGGAATGCAGTTATTATCGCCGCAGCTGCCGCTACAAGCAGTTGCTCTCACTGGAAAGCAAAGATTTGTTTGCCCTGCGGGCTTCAATACTCATTCTGCATGTGCGCAACCGGGCTTCTTTCTCCCAGCAGATGGACTGCCGCAATGGCAGAGGGGTGCTTGTAGACCAAATGGGGGATTTTTATCAATGCCACCCGGTCTGCGCCTGGCAGCATCCCCCCAAGTACAAAGAAGCGGGAGTTGAACTGTTTCCCGGCACCCGGGCCACAGTGCAGCTTTGGTTTCCCCAGTTGCCTTCAGGACGCTGGGCGTCAAGATTTGTCTATAAACATAAAATGCTGGTCCGGGATGTACAGGGAGACTGGCTGGATGAGGAACTGATCGAACTTGCTTTAAAATAAAGGCTGGCACGAAACTATCACAAAATAATAGATGCCTCTGGTTTTGCCCAGAGACATCTTTTTTTATTCCCTTACTTCCGGCAAAAAGCGCAGCTGGCTGACGACCTGGACAACACCCCGGCCCCGGCCGGCAGCGGCAAGAGCTGCCTCTTCCTGGCGGGGACTCCTCACTTCGCCGGTCAAGTACACCGTCCCCGCGACACATTCTACGCTGATGGCATTGTCTGCCAGCAGTGGTTCAGCCCCAATTTCTTCCATAACCTCCCTGGAGACATCCTGGTCGAGGACGGAGCCATCGGTGCTGATGCTGACTCCGTCGGCAAACTCAACAATTCCCAGATCTCTTAAAAGGGGCTTGAGTTTTTCTTTGTCAGCCAGAGTATCCACTATGCCGGTAATCTGGATTTTATTATTTGCGGAACCGGCCTTGAGTCCATATGCCGATAAATTTTCGTCAGAGTCAAGCTGTCTCTGTACAGCCAAAAGTTCCTTGTCAGTTCCCTTTAGCCCAGTATCCATCTTGGAGCCGTAGTCTTGCCTGGAGCCGTCCTTGACAGCCATGGGCCACTTGACACCTTTTTCATTGCCATGGGGATGGCTCTTCAATTGCGCGTGCTGAGAGCGAATTTCCCTGGCCTTGGGTTTGCCCTTGGGTTTTGCCAATCTCTTACCTCCTTAAGGATAGTATGTCCTGGCGGCAAAATGCTATAATAACAGGCGGAGGTGAATAGCCATGCATAAGTGGTTTTCCCCGGCGGCAGCCAGGCTGATGCGCCAGGAGATAGCAGCTGCCAATAATAACGAAGTATTTTTTCGCGCCACCCTTAGGGAGAATGTAATGACAGATATCCAGGTCATGTCCCGGGGAAACCAGGACAGCGTTCCTACCGTGGTCCAGGCTAAGCCCGGTCTCTGCCTGATGGTTATTCACAATCATCCCTCTGGAGACCTGACGCCTTCCGGGGGGGATATTACAGCAGCTTCTCGGCTGGCTCGGGAAGGCATTGGCTTCGCCATTGTCGACAACAGTGTCAGCGAGGCCTATATCCTGGTAGAGCCGGTGCAAAGCAAACCGCAGGCAAGTGTTTCCCTCAAACTGGTTAATGCTGCCTTGGGCCCCGGCGGATATGTTGCCGGGATTATGCCCGCTTATGAGAGCAGGCCTCAGCAGCTGGAGATGGCTGTCAATCTTGCCCAGGCCCTCAATGAGGGTGCTCATGCCTTGGCGGAAGCGGGCACGGGCATCGGCAAGAGTCTGGCCTACCTGGTGCCGGTGCTCATCTGGGCCAGGGAGAACAACCGGCGGGTGGTTGTCTCCACCAACACCATAAATTTACAGGAGCAGTTGCTCTATAAAGATATCCCTCTCCTGCAGCGAGGGTTGCCCTTTGGGTTTAAAGCCGTCCTTGTCAAGGGCAGGGCAAACTATCTATGCAAGCGAAAGTTTCGGGAGCTCATTCAGCGGGGGGAGGATTTAATTGAGGACAAAGATTTGTCTAACCTCCAGGCGATGATGACCTGGGAGAAAACCACCCGGGACGGAACCAAATCCGATTTGGGTTTTTGGCCCGGAGACTTATGGGACCTGGTTTGCTCGGAACCGGATGCCTGTCTGCGGGTCAACTGTCAGTTTTTTCGGGAGTGCTTTTTCCACAGCGCCAGGCGGGAGGCCCTGGATGCCCAAGTGCTCATAGCCAATCACAGCTTGCTGTTTGCGGACATTGCCCTGCGCAGCAAAGGAGCGGATACGGGGGTGTTGCCGGAATACCACTGTGTAGTCTTGGACGAAGCTCATAATGTTGAACGGGCGGCAACAGACTGGCTGGGCGGGAGAGTGACCAGGCTGAGCTTCTCCCGGCTGCTGGCCCGCTTGTATGCAGTCCGGGCCAATAAGTCCAAGGGACTGCTGGTGGTCTTAGAAAACAAATTGGCGGCTGCAGCAGGACTTGACGCCGAACTGGTCCGGGGACTTATGGAGACTATACGGCAGCAGCTGGTGCCGGAATGTATCCACTTAGGCGAAGAGATAAACGGTTTCTTCGCTGCTGCAGTCAATTTTCTAAGCCAGCAGGGAGAAAAAGACCTGAAATTGCGTTTGACTGGAGAATATGCTCACCACCCTGGCTGGCAGCAGCTGGTAACAAAGGCCGAGACCTTGTTTTTGGAGACGGCAAGGTTGGGAAAATTATTGGAGGCATTTCGCACCCGCCTCGATTTCCTGGGTCCCCAGGGCTTTGAGGTTGTGTTGCCCCAGGCCATTGAAATAGATGGGATTCGGGCCAGGCTGGGGGGATTAGAAGCTGACCTGCAGGAAGTGCTTGTGGGGGAAGATGGTTCTTTGGTGCGCTGGGCAGAACTGGGAACAACCCGCCAGGGACCCAGAGCAGTCTTTAATTATGCACCCCTCGCGGTAAGCAATATTTTGAAGGAGAATCTGTGGGAGAAATTCCCTTCAGTAATTTTCACCTCCGCAACTCTGACGGTGAAGAAGAGTTACGATTATATCCGGGAAAGGCTGGGACTTGATAGAACCTTCAAGGTCAAGGAATTGCAGTATGAATCCCCTTTCAATTACCAGCAGCGGGTGCTGCTGGGCATAGCAACCGACCTGCCTGATCCGGCGGAACACGGGTTTCAGGCTAAAATAATCCCCGCCATCGGGGAGTCGCTGCTGGCCTCCCGGGGCAGGGGTCTGGTGCTCTTTACGTCCTTTTACCTGCTAAATGCAACGGCTGCCGCCCTGGGAGAGGATCTCACCGCCCAGGGGATTACCCTGCTTTGCCAGGGAGATATGCCCCGGCACAGACTGTTGGAAAAATTTCAGGCGGATACTAATTCAGTCTTGATGGCCACTGCGTCCTTTTGGGAAGGGGTGGATGTGCCCGGGGAAAGCCTGAGCAATCTAATCTTGACCCGCTTGCCCTTTAATGTGCCTGACGAGCCTGTATTTCAGGCGAGAATGGAAGAAATGCGAAGTCAGGGGAAAAACCCATTTTATTCTTTCCAAATTCCTCAGGCAGTTTTGCGTTTCAAGCAGGGCTTTGGCCGCCTCATTCGGAACAAGCAGGATAAGGGCGTTGTCTTGGTGCTGGACAAGCGAGTAGCAACCAGGGGATACGGGCGCTGGTTCTTGGAATCATTGCCCCCTTGTCCCATACGCAGCGGTCCGGCCAGAGAAGTCCTGGCTTGGCAAAGGGAATTTTTGCAATCTACCTCTCCTCAGAGGGAGGACTAGTCTGTCTCTTCCTCTCCTTCCTCTTCCTCTTCCGGGGTCGGCTCCTGCTCATCTGCCGGCTCAAGGGGAGGGCCATGTAGCCAGCACTGGAGATTGCGCATCCAGGCTTCTCTTTGCACGGATATGCGCAGCTCTTGGGGACAGAACGGGTTGGCGGGCAGTCCGGTGGACTGACAGATTTCGATGGTCTCACCGGCATGTTCCTGACAGTATTCCCTGGGAGCTGTGTCTGGCATAAAAAGTTCTGTATAGGAATCGGGGCATAGATAGGTTGCCAGCTGCCCTGTTACTGAACATACTACTGCTTCTTCAATTCCTGGCGGACGGACAAAATCATGAGGCGGTGACTCTCCATAGTAGAGGGCAGCAAACTCCCGCCAGGCCGGGGCGGCCACTCCGGCGGCACTGCCCACAAAGCTAGCTTCAGCGGGAGTGTCAAAGCCGAAGAACGCCGTGGCCACAATGTCGGTGGTAAAACCAACAAAAACGGTATTTCGGTTGTCGCTGGTTCCCGTTTTCCCCGCTGCATAGGGGATCTGGCTAATGCCCTGAACGCCCTTAAGCATATGGGTGACAATATAGGCCAGCTGGGGATCCAATACTGGCTGCCTCTTGGGCCAGGCCTGGTAGATGACGGCCCCGTCTCTGTCCCGCACTTCGGTTACGGCATAGGGTTCCACTGAATAGCCTCCGTTGGCGAAGGGGGCATAGACAAGTGTCAGATTCATAGGTGAAGCCATGGGCCCCAACGGCAGCTGCAAATGCGCCGGGTTGCCGATATTGTTCTGTGCCAGGCGGGGGTTGAGCCTTGCCGCCAGGGCAAGATATTTGTCCAGTCCCATTTCAACGCCAATGCGCACTGCTGCCACATTGCAGGAGACCTCCAGCGCTTCTCGAATGCGCAGGGCCCGGTTATGATATCTGTCGCCATAATCACTGGGCACATAAGGATCCGGTTTGCCGCCGGGATTGGGAAAGGCTGTTTCGGCACAAAGCAAAGTGCTGGCGGCAGTATAGCCGTTTTCCAGGGCGGCGGTATACAAAACTCCTTTGAAAGATGAGCCTAAATTGTACTTGGCATCAGCGCGGGGATATGTGCCTGTAAGCTCAAGGCTCTCAACCAGGGCGATAATGCCGCCGCTGGCGGGGTCAATGGCAACAAAAGCGCCTTGAATGTTGGAATTTTGCTGCCGCAGGGCCTGACCTCTTTCAGTCATCACCTGCTCTGCTGCCGCCTGGGCAGACAGGGACAGGGTGGTATGAATAGTTAACCCCTGGTTATAGATGAGATTAGTAATTTCTTTATCGCTCATTGTGGGATACAAATCCGAAAAAACTTTCCTTAGTTCCTTTTCTACCCGCAGGCGAAAATGGCTGGCGCTGGCTGCCTTTTCCTGGGGCGGGGATGCAACCAGCACTTGCGCTTCAGCCTCCTGTCGCTGGTCGGCGGAAATATAACCCAGCTCTTCCATACGGGCCAGCACCAGGTTTCTGCGGGAGTGGGCATTGTCGGGATGGTCCCGCAGTGAATATATTGCAGGAGCGTTGGGAATGCCTGCCAGCATCGCCGCCTCGGAAAGAGTCACGTCCCGGGCGGATTTGCCGAAATAGTATTGGGCGGCGGCCTCTACGCCAAAGCGCCCATGGCCAAAATAAATTCTGTTTAGGTAGCGCTCAAGAATTTCATTCTTAGTATAGGTGCGCTCTAATTTAATGGCATAGACGGCCTCCTTGATTTTTTTCCCCAAGCTGCGGGCAGGACCGCTGACGCTGAGAAAATACTCATTTTCTGCCAGCTGCTGTGTAATTGTACTCCCCCCCTCGACAACGCGCCCTTTACGCAAATTATGCCAAAGAGCCCTGGCCAGGCCCCGTGGATCCAGGCCAAAATGTTGGTAAAACCTAGCGTCCTCTATGGCCAATGTGGCATCCACCAGAAAAGGGGAGATTTCATCCAGGCTGACCACCTGGCGGATTTCTGAAGAATACCTGCTCACTTGCCTGCCATCCCTGTCCAGGATAATGGAAGGTTCCTCCAGCTGCCTGGCCAGGTCGATGCTGTAGTAGGTATAAACAAAATAAACGGCTCCGGCAATTAGGAAAATGAAGGGGATCAAGACGAATAGAGTTAACAGTCTTTTGATTTTTCGCGGGCGCAAAAATGCCACACCTCCCATTACAAGCCTGTATTTAGTATTCCGAATCCCAGAAAAGATATAAAGGAATATGGCAAGTTGCGGCTATGTTATAATTTAGTTGTCGGGAACTGACTAAAGCATATTTACTCTTGCGCAGATTTTGGTATAATTATGCTCTAGTTTAATAAGGAGGATAAATAATGCTACCAACACCGAAAAAGTTTAAGATAGTTGCCGGCAGCGCCGAAGGCGAGACTCTGCTGAACTCCTTTGACAACGCTCTTTTGGCGTCAGGAATAGGCAATGTCAATTTGCTGAGAATCAGCAGCATTTTGCCCCCAGAATCGATTTATGTTCCGGATTTGGTCCTTCCCCCGGGATCCCTTGTGCCCACTGCTTATGGGTATGTAATCAGCGAGAAAAAAGGGGAAAAAATCGCCGCCTGTGTCGGCATTGGCTTTAGCGAAAATTCTTTTGGCGTGATTATGGAATATGCCGCCAAGGGGACCAGGGAAGAGGCGGAAGAGAAAATTCGCCAGATGCTGAAAAATGCTTTTGCCGTCAGAGACCTTGCCCTCAAGGACGTTAAACTGGCTTCCACCGAACATGTGGTGGAAAGAATAGGCTGCGCCTTTGCCGCTGTAGCCCTGTGGTACTAGGAGGACTCAAGAATGGAACTTTGGTATACCGAAGAACAGACTCCCAGTCTCAGACTATCCTGTAAAGTCAGAGAAACTCTGACAACGGCCCAGACCCCCTATCAGCACTTGGCCATCATCGACACCGAAGCCTTTGGCCCAATGCTGGTCCTGGACGGCATGGTTATGACCACCATTGCCGATGAGTTTGTTTATCATGAAATGATTAGCCACCCGGCCCTTTTCACCCATCCTTGTCCCAGGAAAGTTGCTGTAATTGGCGGCGGCGATGGCGGAGCCATTCGGGAAGTGTTGCAACATCCCCAGGTGGAAAAAGCAATTCTTGCCGAGATTGACGGCGAAGTAATCGCCCAATCCCGGAAATTTTTGCCGGAAATCGCCGGCGCCCTGGGAAACCCCAAAGTCGAAATCCACATCGGAGACGGCTTTGCTTATCTCAGGGAACATAAAGGGGAATTTGACATAGTGCTAGTGGATTCTACCGAACCGGTGGGACCTGCCGTTGCCCTCTTCTCCAGAGATTTTTACGCTGCTGTATACGCCGCTTTGAGACCGGACGGCATAATGGTTGCTCAGACTGAATCTCCTTTTTACAATCAGGAGATTCTGGCGGGGGCCTATAAGGGCATGCAGGCAGTATTCCCCAAGGTTCACACCTATTTGGCCAGTATTCCCACTTATCCCAGCGGTTTGTGGAGCTTTACCCTGGCCTCCAAACAATATGACCCCTTGACCAATCAGCGCCAGCCGCATCCGGGTTTTATCAGTAAGTACTACACCCCTGAACTGCACCGCAGCTGTTTTGTCTTGCCCCAGTTTGTCCGAGAGCTTTTGAGCAGACCATAATGGAATGGGGCAAAGACAGTTTTAGAGGACAGAAATTTTTCTGCGCCGGCGACAGTCCCCAGGCAGCAAATGTAATCTTAGGCGCTCCCATGGATTTTACCGCCAGTTTTCGGCCTGGGTCAAGATTCGGGCCGGAAGCTGTGCGGCGAATGTCATACAATCTGGAGGATTATAGCCTGCAGCTGGAAAAAAGTCTTGAGGACTTAGACTTTTATGATGCTGGCGACTTGTTGTTGCCTATTGGCAATGTTCCCCGCTCTCTGGACATAATCCAAGAGGCGGTGGGTCAGCTGCTGGCGGCTGGACAGCGCCCCTTTGTCATGGGCGGGGATCATCTTGTTACCCTCCCCTGCCTGCGTGTCTTTTCCCGGTATTTTCCCGGGCTCACTCTAGTACATATTGACGCCCATGCTGATTTGCGGGAGGAGTGGCTGGGAGAAACCCTTTCCCATGCCACGGTGGTTGGCGCTGCCGCTAGGACGCTGCCCCTGGGGGAAATATGGCAGTTTGCCATTCGTTCTGCCACCAGGGAAGAGCACCAGTTTTCCCGCCAGCGGACACGCCTTTTTCCTTTTAGATTTCTACAGCCCCTCTCCCAGGTAATCCACGAGCTGACTGGGCCGATCTATATCACCCTGGATCTGGATGCTCTGGACCCAGCCTATGCTCCCGGAACCGGCACTCCCGAGGCCGGCGGCATCAGCCCCCGGGAGCTGCTGGCCGGCCTCCAGCTGTTGGGGCAGTGCAATGTTGTTGGCTTTGATTTGGTGGAATTAGCCCCCCATGATCATACTGACATTTCCGCTGCCCTGGGGGCCAAGATTATGCGGGAGGCTCTATTGCTCTTTGGCAGGCAACCATAAGGTTGCTTTTCTTCCGCCCCTGCTGCCCGTTATTGGGCAAAAGGGTGCAAAAAACTCTGCGGAGGAGTGAATATGCAACTGGAACATGCATTGCTTGAGGTGGTGCTTAGCCACAGCAACGAAGGCATACACATGGTAGACACCAACGGTATAACTAAATACTATAACGCTGCAGCGGCAATCATGGATGGATTGGAGCCCTCTGAGGTGCTGGGCAAACATGTCCTGGAAATTTTCCCTTCCCTGGACAGGGGAACCAGCACCTTGCTCAAGGTGGCCCGCACCGGCAAGCCCATTGTCGATCAGCAACAGGTCTATACCAATGTCAAGGGTGTGGAAATTTCTACTGTCAACACCACATTGCCCATTTTTGGGCAGGAGGGCAATCTCTTGGGGGCGGTAGAGGTGGCCCGGGATATATCAGGGATTCGGAAGCTGGCGGAACAAGTCATTGACTTGCGCCGTAGGCTGCACAGCGAAGATCCTGCTGCCAGGGCGGAACAAGGCGCAATTTACCACTTCAGCGACATTATTGGCGAGAGCTCTGCTTTGCGGGAGGTGCTGGCCCGGGGAGCCTTGGCCGCCCATAATGATTCGCCGGTGATGGTAGTAGGAGAAACTGGGACAGGCAAAGAATTGCTGGTTCAGTCTATTCATAATGAAAGTTTGCGCCGGGCCCGGCCTTTTATTGCCCAGAACTGTGCAGCTCTGCCGGAAGGCTTGTTGGATGCCATTTTGTTTGGCAGCGTCAAGGGAAGTTTTACCGGCGCCCAGGACAGGCCTGGTCTGTTTGAACTGGCTAACGGCGGAACCTTGTTTCTTGACGAACTCAATGCCATGCCCCATCAGCTCCAGGCCAAGCTGCTGCGGGTGCTGGAGACAGGTGAGTTGCGCCGGCTCGGGGATGTCAGAACACGAAAAGTGGATGTCAGGATTATTGCCGCCATGGCTGCCAATCCCAAAGAGGCTCTGCGCCCGGATTTGTATTACCGGCTTAATGTAGTTGTCTTGGTGTTGCCTCCTCTGCGGGAGCGAAAGATCGATATCCCCATTTTGTGCAGACATTTTCTTTCTCGGTTTAACGCCAGTCTCGCTACCAGGGTTGAGGGGGTGGCTCCAGAGGCGGCAAGAATGCTTGCTGCCTGGCACTGGCCAGGGAATATCCGGGAACTGTCCAACTGCATTGAAAGTTGCTTAAATTTCCGCAGTGAGGGCCTGATTGAGACTGTAGACTTGCCAGAGCATCTTCACCAACCTAGGGGTTTACAAAAATTGCGCCCGGAACTGGATAGGCTGGAAAGGGACATGATTTTCCGGACAATGAAAACTACTGAAAATAACATCAGCAAAGCCGCAAGTTTACTAGGCATCCCCAGACAAACTCTGCAGCGGAAGCTGCGAAAGCACAAGTGGCATGAAATTTGCATTAGTATAGAGCAAGTAAAGAAATAGGAGGGACATTCATGACAAAAACAGGTGGAAATCGTTACGGAACGCACAGAACTATTGAACCAATGGGATCTTTGCCCCAACCTGCATGGAAGTTGGATAACTCTATGGAGATTTGGGACAACGAACTCCTCATCGATGTTGAAACTTTGAATGTGGATGCAGCCAGCTTCAGGCAGATTTCGGAACAGGCAAAAGGCGACCCGGAGAAAATCGGCGAAATTATCTTGGAAACTGTTGCCAAGCGGGGGAAGCAGCATAATCCTGTCACCGGTTCCGGCGGCATGTTAATCGGGTCGGTGGCTGAAATCGGTAAGTCCTTGCAGGGCAAGCGAGATTTAGCAGTGGGCGACCGCGTCGCCAGCATGGTCTCTTTGTCCCTGACTCCCTTAAACATCCAGGAAATTCTTGCAGTGCATCCGGCTACCTGCCAGGTGGATGTGCGGGCCAAAGCGGTGCTCTTTGAAAGCGGCATCTACGCGAAATTGCCTAAGGACATGCCGGATAAGCTGGCCCTGGCAGTGCTGGACGTAGCAGGCGCCCCTGCTCAAACCGCCAAAATCGTGGGCCCCGGCCAAACAGTGCTGATCATCGGCGGCGGCGGCAAATCCGGGCTCCTCTGTCTCCATGAGGCTAAGAAACGGGCAGGCATCACTGGCAAAGTCATGGCCCTGTGCCGTTCGGATCGAGCGGCAGAGCGGGTCCGGCAGAGCGGGCTGGCCGATGTTATCCTGCGCGGTGATGCAAAGGATTCAGTAGCTGTTCTCAAATTGGTTGAAGAGGCAACTGACGGCGCCTTGGCAGACGTGACCATTAACTGTGTTGACATTCCTGCCACCGAAATGACATCAATTTTGGCCACCAAGGACGGCGGCATGGTCTATTTCTTCAGCATGGCCACCAGTTTTACCGCCGCAGCTCTTGGCGCAGAGGGCATCGGCAAAGACGTGACTATGCTCATCGGCAACGGTTACACCAAGGACCATTCTGAGATTGCTATTAATACACTGCGGGAAAACAGCGTTCTGCGGGAGATGTTCAGCAAGCTGTACGCATAAAGGGGGGCTAGATTTTGTCCACATACAAACGGATTGACATATTTAAAAATGTTACGCCGGAGGAGTGGAATGACTGGCACTGGCAACTAAAAAATCGGATTACAGATGTAGAAACCCTAAAGCAAGTCATCAACCTGACGCCTGAGGAAGAGGAAGGAATCCGCCGTTGCTTGGGTAGTTTGCGCATGGCTATTACTCCTTATTACGCTTCCCTCATGGATCCTGAGGACTCTGCTTGTCCCATTCGCCGTCAGGCTGTTCCCACCAGCCGGGAATTAATCCGGTCGGCTTCGGATATGTTGGATCCCCTGGCAGAAGATTTGGATTCTCCTGCCCCGGGGATTACCCATCGCTATCCTGATAGGGTCCTGTTTTTGGTGACTGACCAGTGTTCGATGTACTGCCGGCACTGTACCCGCCGCCGAATGGCAGGGACAAACGACCGGGCGCTGCCCCGGGAGCAAATAGAAAAGGCCCTGGATTATATCCGCAAGACTCCTCAGATCAGGGATGTGCTGATTTCTGGCGGCGACGGCCTGCTTATTTCCGACAGCCAGCTGGAAGAGATCATAAAAAGCTTGCGGAAAATCGAACATGTTGAAATTGTTCGCATCGGCACCAGAACGCCGGTGGTTATGCCCCAGCGTATTACCCCCGCTCTGGTTGACATGCTCAAAAAGTATCATCCCATTTGGATAAATACCCACTTTAATCATCCCCGGGAGATGACTGAAGAAGCAGCCGCGGCTTTGGCCAGGCTTGCTGATGCAGGAATCCCCCTTGGAAATCAGTCAGTTCTGTTGCGGGGAGTCAATGATTGCCTGGGGGTCATGAAAGCCCTGGTGCACGCGTTAGTCAAAAACCGAGTCCGTCCTTACTATATCTACCAATGCGATTTGTCACAGGGAATTGAACACTTCCGCACCAGCGTGTCCAAGGGCATAGAGATTATTGAAGGACTGCGCGGCCACACCTCCGGCTTTGCTGTTCCCACTTTTGTCGTAGATGCCCCCGGCGGCGGCGGCAAAATTCCTGTCATGCCTCAGTATCTCATCTCCCAGTCTCCCGACCGGGTGGTGCTCCGCAACTATGAAGGAGTAATCGCTACGTATGCCCAGCCGGCAGACTATCAATCTCCAGACTGCAGCGATTGCGCTTACTGCCAGGAGTCTCTGGGAGTTCATGGACTGCTTAAGGGTCAGGGCATAAGCATGGAGCCCAACAATTTGCAACGGGGAAAGCGACGCAAGTGAATGATCTCACTGCCCTGGCACTCCGGCATCAGTCAATTGCTGTAGTGGGAATGGGCAAAAACACAGGCAAGACGGTGACGGTAAACTGCCTGGTTGCAGGAGCGGTTCAAGCCGGCATTGCCCTTGGTCTAACTTCCACCGGCCGGGATGGTGAAAGCACCGACATTGTCAGCGCTCTTCCCAAGCCGGCAATTTACCTGCCAGAGAAGGCGGTGCTGGCTACCTCCACTGCCAGTTTGGGCAGAGGCACTGCCCGCCTGGAAATTTTGGACACCACCGGCATATACAATGCCCTGGGGGAAATCGTCATCGCCCGGGTGCGGGAAGCTGGTAGCGTTGAAGTCAGCGGTCCTGAACGCACCGGGGATCTTCGGGCAGTAATTGCAAGGTTGCAGGATTATGCCCAACTGGTCATTGCTGACGGGGCTATCGACAGAATTGCCGCTTCTGCCCCATCGGTTACCGATGCAGCGATTCTGGCCACAGGTGCGGTAATTGGCAGGGACGTGCAAAAGGTAGTGGGCCTCACTGTCAACGCCGCTCGGGTATTGATGACTCCAGCCGTTTCTAACCTTGGCGAACAGGGATTGGCGCTGCTGGAGCAGGGAAAAATCGGCGTGCAAAATCAGCACGGCCAGGTCAAGCCAATACCCCTTACTACTGCCATAGATGCACCGCCGGAAATTTCCGATTATCTTAGCCCTGATTACAACTGCCTGCTGGTAGGGGGCGCGTTAAGCGATCCCCTGGCAGAACTGCTTTTGCAGGCAAGCTGGAAAGTTCCAGGGCTTAAGGCTATTGTCCAAGACGGGACAAGGATTTTTGTCGAGCCCGGCCGCTGGCAGCGCTTGTTGCGGCGGGTGGCTGTAAATGTTATCCGGCCCATCAACCTAATCGCCATCACTGTCAACCCTGTGGACCCCCGGGGGCGGCGGCTGCCAGGCAGACAGCTGGTAGGGGGCTTAAGGGAATTGATGCCGGAGTTGCTGGTTGTCGATCCTATGGCAGAGGGAGGCTAATAATTATGGCCCTTGTTGAACAACCTACTGCAGAGAGAATCGGCCTGAATTGGGTGCTGCGGCAACTTTGCCCCATAAGCCCCTATGGGAAACTGCTTAAAACCAGAATGAAGGCTGCCGGCCCTGGCTGTGAAAGCTGGCTGACTAATGAATGGGACCTGGTTGCGGGATTGCTGGCTGAGTGGCAACCGGATTTGCTCGGGGAAATCGAACTGCGCCTGGGTTCTTTCAGGGAAATCAGAGGGGCGGTCAAAAGAGCCTGTCAGGGATATGTCCTCGAAGATATGGATTTTTTTGAACTCAAACGTTTTTTGGATTTATCTCGGCAGCTGGGGGAAAAGCTGCAACAATTTAAGTTCCTGCCTTCCCGGCTGACAATCCCTGTGGCCGTGGATCTGCTGGCAGTACTTGCTCCAGGCGGGGGAGGGGAAGGGTTTTATCTGGCAGACAGCTTTACCCCTGCCCTGGCCGCGCTCAGACAAGAGCAAAGGGAGAAAAAAGCAGAACTTAGTCGCCGGCGCAGAGAACTGCAGGCGAAAGTTTCACAGGAAACCGGCCAAACCTTTAATCCCCTTGGCCGCCTGCGCATTCATAAGCTGGATCCCGCGTGCAAAGAGCTGGAAATCCGCAAAGATATAATCGCGGCGGCAGAGGGATATGCTGAATTAGAATATACAATTCGCGACGATGAGCAGATGCTGGCGTTGGGATCGGCAATCAGCAGCCTGGAGGAGAAAATCCAAGAAATAGAATACAGCGTCCGCCGGGATTTAAGCAGAGAGGCGGCAAAAAATCGCCGCCTTTTGCTGGCGGCATGCCGGCGCATAGGCAGAATTGATCTGCTGCTGGCCAAAGGGCGCCTGGCCAGGCAAACTGGCTGGTGTGTTCCCGAGCTTGTCAACGAGTCCCAGTTGGTGCTGGCTGAATTCATCAATCCTGTGGTCAGCAGCTATCTGGCAAAAGAGGGCATGATTTTTCAGCCTGTCTCCTTGTGTCTCGGCACGCCAGTGACAGTAATTACCGGCGCCAACATGGGAGGCAAGTCCATTGCCCTGCGCTCTGCCGGACTGGCAATAGCCATGGCGCAAATGGGGCTGCTGGTGCCTGCCCGGGCATGCAAGTTTTCCCTGCGGGAATTTATCTATTATTCTCAGCAAGAAGAGAACCCCAGTCAGGGATTGAGCACCTTTGGCACGGAGATTCATGGACTGGCAGGGGTCCTTCCTCTGCGGGGGCAAAGAGGGTTGTTTTTGCTGGATGAGCCTGCCCGAGGGACAAATCCCTGGGAGGGTGCCGCGCTGGTCAAGGCATTAGTGGCTTGGCTGGATGAAGGCAACAGCATCACCTTAGTGGCAACTCATTTCCCCGGCCTTTCAGATATGGAGGGAGTTACACATTTGCAGGTAGCGGGACTGGCGGGTCTCTCCCGCAGAGACGCCGAGCTGCAGACTCAGGACCTGAAATCACTGCAAAAATTAATGGACTATTCCCTGGTGCCGGGAAAAGGAGAAATACCCCGCGATGCCCTTAGGGTCGCAGCTTTTCTGGGTCTGGCTCCAGAAATTATCGCGCATGCTTCGCAAGAGTTGGGGATTGCTCCCCAGGAGGTGTTGGATCAATGAAATTGCAGTTGGATGCAGTCTTGGTCAAGGAATGCCGGGACGCTGCCCGTCAAATTGCTGATGAAGTGCAGGTGTTTATCGGGTCCCGGTCTACCGAGTCTGTTGAACGAACAGTGTTGCGCTTGCTGGGGGTCAACGATGCCTTGGATGACGTGCCCATGGCCAATATTATAGTGGACAGCCTGGCTGCCCGCGGCGAACTTGGCCTGGGAGCCGCCTATTGGCTGGGCAATGCCTGCAAGCAGTTAAACCTTTCCCCCCAAATGGCGGCCGCGAAAGTGGCTGCTGGCGAGTTGGATTTGCTGGCCCTGCCCCGAATAGAGCCAGCGGGTTTGCGCCCCTTCCTCCAGGAACTTGCTCAGCCTGGCCTGCAGCGGATTGCCGACAATCGGCGTCAGCGCCAGCGCTTGCAACTAAAATTAAAGATGGGGCCTTCTCCCCTGCTCTATGTCATCGTCGCTACCGGCGACATCATGCAGGATGTGCCTCAGGCACAGGCAGCCGCTGAACAAGGAGCAGATATCATCGCCGTTATCCGGACCACCGGCCAGAGTCTGCTGGACTATGTGCCCCATGGCGCCACTCGAGAAGGGTTTGGCGGCACTTACGCCACTCAGGAGAACTTCCGCATTATGCGCAAGGCCCTGGACGAGACCGGTGAAAAATTAGGCCGGTATATCATGCTGGTCAACTACTGTTCCGGCCTGTGCATGCCGGAAATAGCTGCCTTAGGCGCCTTGGAACGCTTGGACATGATGCTCAATGATGCCCTGTACGGCATACTCTTCAGGGATATCAACATGCAGCGGACCTTGATTGATCAGAACTTTTCTAGGGTAATCAATGCCTTTGCCGGCATCATCATCAATTCTGGAGAAGACAATTACCTGACCACTGCCGATGCAGTTGCTGAAGCGCATACAGTAACGGCTTCACAGTTTATCAACGAACAACTGGCCCTGGCAGCAGGTCTAAGTCCCTGGCAAATGGGATTGGGACACGCCTTTGAAATCAATCCGGATATGGAAGACGGGCTGCTGCTGGAAATAGCCCAGGCTCAGATGGCCAGGCAGCTTTTCCCTGATGCTCCCCTGAAATATATGCCCCCTACCAAGCACATGACCGGCGACATCTTTAAAGGTTACCTGCACAACAGCCTCTTTAATCTCACCTCTGTGCTCACAGGGCAAGGAATCCATTTGCTGGGAATGCTCACTGAAGCCATTCACACTCCCTTTATTCAGGACCGCTATTTAGCAATAGAAAACGCCCGCTATATCATGAATAACGCCCGGCATCTCAGGGAGGAACTGGAAATCGTGCCGGATGGCCGGATGCAAAAACGGGCTTCCGAAGTGCTGGCAAAAGCAGCGGATCTCTTAAGCCAGGTGGCGGGAATTGGCCTCTTCACCGCTTTGGAAAGGGGAATGTTTGCCGATGTCAAGAGATCCAGGGAGGGCGGCAAAGGTCTGCTGGGAGTGTTTATGCAAGCTGCAGAATACTATAATCCGTTCCTGGACAATATGAAAGCAAAGCTGGACAGGGGGATGGAAAATGACTGAAGGGAAAATAATAAAAGCCTACGGCGACGCTTTGGATGATGGAGCAGTGCAGGTATCCTTTACCCTGCCTCTGGCTGCCGGCCCCCAGGCAAAAGCTGCTGCCGCAAGCCTGGCCGAGTCCATGGGCCTGGACCAGGCGGAAGTAGTGCATATGGCCAGTCAGGGCGCGGGCTTTAGCTTTTTTGTTGTCTACGGTCACTGTCATCACCAGGTAGACCTGAGCACCCTGCAAGTTACGGAACTCGAGTTAGAAGAGATGGACTTTTATGAAATCAACGACTACATCCGGGATAATGTCGGCCGCAAGCTCAACGTGGTGGCGGCCTGCACCGGCACCGACGCTCACACAGTGGGCATCGACGCCATAATGAATATGAAGGGATATAACGGCGAATATGGCCTGGAGCGCTATCCCTGGATCAATGCCTACAACCTAGGCAGCCAAGTGGACAATACGTTTTTGGTAGCCGAGGCCCGCAGGCTGCAGGCAGATGCCATCCTGGTTTCCCAAGTGGTGACCCAGCGGGATGTGCATATACCTAATCTCACTCGCCTGGTTGAGCTTTTGGAGGCTGAAGGCATCCGGAATTCAGTGGTGCTGGTGGCAGGGGGCCCTCGCATCAGCCATCAACTGGCGTTGGAACTGGGTTATGACGCCGGTTTTGGCGCCGGCACCACCCCTCGCCAGGTTGCCAGCTATATTTCCAGGGAAATGGTCGCCCGCAAATTAGGCAGCCTTTAACAGGGCGCCTTTTTGATTGCCTGTCCCCGGGAAAAGGGTTACAATAATACATGTAAGATAATGCGGGAGGTAAAGGAATTGACAAAATACATTTTTGTGACGGGCGGTGTTGTTTCCTCATTGGGCAAAGGTATAACCGCAGCCTCTCTGGGCCGCCTGCTCAAGTCCAGGGGGCTTACAGTCACCATCCAGAAATTTGACCCCTACATTAACGTCGACCCGGGAACCATGAGTCCCTATCAGCATGGCGAAGTCTTTGTTACTGACGACGGGGCGGAGACAGATTTGGATTTGGGCCATTATGAACGCTTCATTGACATTAATCTGTCTAAGACCAGCAATGTTACAACCGGAAAAATTTATTGGTCGGTAATTCACAAAGAGCGCCGGGGAGAATACCTGGGAAAGACGGTTCAAGTCATCCCGCATATCACTAATGAAATCAAACATCAGATTCAGAGGGCAGGAACTGAAACAGGCGCGGATATTGTTATTACTGAAATCGGTGGAACTGTTGGCGACATCGAAAGTCTGCCCTTTCTAGAAGCCATCCGCCAATTGCGCAGTGATATTGGCAGAGAGTCCATTCTCTATATCCATGTCACCCTTATCCCCTGGCTGGAAAAAACAGGAGAGCTTAAGACTAAACCCACTCAGCACAGCGTTAAGGAGTTGCGGAGCATAGGCATTCAGCCGGATATCATTGTCTGCCGCACTCAGCATCCCCTGAATGAGGAACTCAAGGCGAAAATCGCTCTCTTCTGTGACATTGACCTGGAGGCAGTAATCGAAAACGCCGATGTAGAGCATATTTATGAGGTCCCACTGCTCTTGGAAAGCCAGGGCCTGGCTGAACTTGTCGGCAAAAAGCTTGGCCTGAGCCTGGGCAAGCCAGATCTAACTGAATGGAGGCAGCTGGTAGAAAAGACCCGGGAATTATCAGGCACAGTCAAGATTGCTTTGGTGGGCAAATATGTTTCCCTCCACGATGCCTACCTCAGCGTGGTGGAGGCTTTGTATCACGCCGGTCTCGCCAATGGCGTCAAGGTGGATATCAAGTGGATCAACTCCCAGACCCTTGAAGAGGATGGCTGCTCTATTTTAGATGATGTTGCGGGCATCATTATCCCTGGGGGCTTTGGCAATCGCGGCATTGAGGGCATGGTCGCTGCCTGTCGCTATGCCCGCACCCGCAAAATTCCCCTCTTTGGCATTTGCCTGGGCATGCAATGTCAGGTGGTGGAGTTTGCCAGGAATGCGGCCGGACTGGCTGAGGCCAACAGCAGCGAATTTTGCAGCACCTGTCATCCAGTTATCAGCTTAATGGAGAGCCAGCAATCAGAAGAAAAACTTGGGGGAACAATGCGTTTAGGGCTTTATCCCTGCAAAATTTCGGCGGGAAGCCTGCTGCACAGAATCTATCAGTCGGAAATAATCTACGAACGTCATCGGCACAGATACGAATTCAACAATGCCTACCGGAAACAGCTGGCAAGCAAGGGCATGGTCTTTGCCGGTCTCTCTCCCGATGAAAACCTCGTCGAAGTTATAGAATTGACTGATCATCCTTGGTATGTCGGAACCCAGTTCCATCCGGAATTCAAGTCTCGGCCCAATCGTCCCCATCCGTTATTTACGGATTTTATTGCTGCCAGCATCAAAAACCTCTGACAGGAAGGATATAGAGACAATAGGGAGAATATATCCCCAAAAGGGAACCTTTCATGCCAGATCTCTTTTACGAGGGGGTATTTCATTGGCCAAAAAAACGGTTGTCGTTGCCGATGACCAACCCGGAATCAGGCGCCTGTTGTCGGAAGTGCTGAACAGTGATGAGTACGCGCTGCTGGAAGCAGCAAGCGGCGAAGAGGCGATGGAAATGATTCGGGAAAGAACTGTTGACCTGGTTTTTCTTGATGTAAGAATGCCCCGACTGGATGGTGTTGAGACCTTGCGCGAAATTATGCAGCTGTATGCGCATCCACCTGTTATTGTGATTACTGGCCAGGGCAGCCCTGACTTGGCCAAGCGGGTTAAAAAATTGGGGGCTGCTGCATATCTAGAAAAACCCTTTGACATTAAGCTCATGCTCAATTTAATTCAACAATATACATAAAAAGGAGAAGGTAGAAATGGAATTTGTACTGCGTGTGCGTATGAGCACCGGCGATGCTCATTACGGGGGCAATTTGGTGGATGGGGCCAGGATAATGGGATTGTTTGGCGATGCTGCCACCGCTTTGTTGGTATATTCAGACGGAGACGAAGGTCTTTTTTTAGCCTATGAAGATGTGTTATTCAAAGCTCCGGTTTTCGCAGGGGACTTTTTGGAAGTAATCGCCAAGATAGAAAAGATAGGCAACACTTCCCGGACCATGTCCTTTGAAGCCTATAAGATAATTGCCGCCAATGGAGCTGCAGGGGATTCCGCAGCCGACAAGCTCGATCCGCCCCTTTTGGTGGCCAGTGCAAAAGGAGTATGTGTTGTTCCGAAAGATAAACAGAGAAAGGTGGTTTAAATGGATAAATTAATTATTACTGCCGCCCTCACCGGCGCCGAGACAACGAAGGAAGCTAATCCGGCTTTGCCCATCTCTCCCGAAGAAATTGCCGAGGCAGCCTGCCTCTGTCAGCAAGCAGGGGCCAGCATGGTCCATCTCCATGCTCGCAAGCCTGATGGCAACTCTACCCAAGACGCAAAAGTCTTTGGCGAAATCATTTCCGGAATCCGCAAACGCTGTGATGTCATCGTGCAGGTGTCCACCGGCGGCGCCGTGGGCATGACTCCCGAAGAGCGTCTGCAGCCGGTGCAGCTCAATCCGGAAATGGCGACTCTGTCCACCGGCAGCGTCAACTTCGGCGATGATCTCTTCGTCAACACCATGGATGATATCCGCACTTTTGCCAAGACGATGATTTCCAAAGGTGTCAAGCCGGAAATCGAGGCCTTTGACAGCGGCATGGTGCAGAATGCGCTGACCCTTGTGAAACAAGGCATTCTTGAACTTCCCCTGCATTTTGACTTTGTCCTGGGAGTGCCGGGAGCGATGCCAGGCACACCCGAGGCATTAATGTACATGAAGAGCTTGTTGCCTGCGGGCTGCACCTGGACGGTTGCGGGCATTGGCAGGACGGAACTTCCCCTGGGGGCAATGGCGATAATTCTCGGCGGCCATGTGCGGGTAGGCTTTGAAGATAATGTTTATTATAAGAGAGGGCAGTTGGCGGAAAGCAATGCCCAGCTGGTGCAGCGCATTGCCCGCCTAGCTGAAGAGTTGGGCCGGGAAGTGGCAACCCCGGCGGAAGCAAGGAAAATATTACATCTTTAAGGAGTGTAAAAAATGGCACTAGTTCCAATGTCCCTTCTGCTGAAGCAGGCACAAAAAGGAGGCTATGCTGTTGGGGCCTTCAATGCCAACAACCTGGAGATTGTCCAGGGGATTGTTGAGGCTGCAAATGAGCTGGACTCGCCGGTGATTCTTCAGGCAAGCCAGGGCGCAATTAAGTATGCCGGCTTGGACTATATTGCTGCGATCGTAAAGATTGCATCGGAAAAGGTTAAAGTGCCTGTGGCCCTGCATCTTGACCACGGCACCAGCTTTGAACAGGCTGTGCAATGTATCCGGGCGGGATTCTCGGCGGTAATGTTTGACGGCTCCAAGCATTCATTTGAGGATAATATCGCCAATACCGTGGCAGTAGTAAGGGTGGCCAAACCCGCAGGTGTATCTGTAGAGGCCGAGTTGGGCAAAATAGGCGGCACTGAGGATGACGTCAGCGTCAGCGACAAAGATGCAATGATGACGGTGCCGGAAGAAGCCCAGGAGTTTGTTGAGCGCACAGGTATCGATGCTCTGGCAGTGGCAATTGGAACAGCCCATGGACCCTATAAAGGTGAACCCCGCCTGGATTTCGCCCGGCTGCAAAAGATTCGCGACCAGGTGGATGTGCCCCTGGTTCTGCACGGGGCTTCCGGTGTCCCCGAAGACGCGATTCAAAAGGCAATCAGCATAGGGATCTGCAAAATCAACATAGATACCGACTTGCGCCAGGCCTTTACCGCCGCCATTAAACAGGTGCTGGCTGAAAAGCCAGGTGAATTTGATCCCCGCAAGCTCTTGGGACCAGGCCGCGAAGCCCTTAAACAGGTGGCAAAACAAAAAATTCAGCTGTTTGGCAGCGCCGGCCAGGCATAAGGGGTGATAATTTGAGATTTTTTATCGATACTGCCAATATCGAAGAAATCCGGGAGGCCTGGGCTCTGGGCGTCATCGAAGGCGTGACCACCAATCCCACCTTGGTAGCAAAAGAAGGCAGGGATTTTCAAGAATTGCTGCAGGAGATTATCACTGTGGTGGATGGACCTATCAGCGCCGAAGTCATCAGCCTGGAAAGCGGGGGCATGGTAGCTGAAGCAGAAAAGCTTGCCGCTCTGTCTCCGAATATTGTCATCAAGATTCCCATGACCGCTGAAGGGCTCAAGGCCACAAAGATTTTGACTGCCAAGGGGATCAAGACCAATGTCACCCTGATCTTTTCTCTCAACCAGGCAATGATGGCAGCCCGGGCGGGTGCAACCTATGTCAGCCCCTTTGTGGGCAGGCTGGATGATGTCAATGCCGACGGTATTGATTTGGTCCGGGATATTGCCGACGCTTTTACCTACTTTGGTCTAAATGCCAAAATTATCGCCGCCAGCATTCGCAGCATCAGCCACATTGCAGATTCCATCAGGGCCGGCGCTCATTTTGCTACCGTCCCCTTCTCAATTTTGCTGGCTGCCACAACCCATCCTTTGACAGACCGAGGTATAGAGCGCTTCTTGCAAGACTGGGAAAAGCTAAAATAATAAAAAAGGCCGGTTTCACCGGCCTTTTTGCAGGAATTATCTTCTCTGGCGAAGAATAAGTATGTCATATATGAAGAATGTGTCATACAAAGGGGGGGATCGGATGGACAGGGAACTGGCTCTGGAGTTGGTCAGGGTGACGGAAGCAGCGGCTATGACTTCTGCCCGCTGGATGGGGCTGGGCAATAAGGAAGAGGCTGACGGGGCCGCCGTAGATGCAATGCGGCGGATGTTTGACACTGTGCAAATCCGTGGTACAGTGGTGATTGGCGAAGGGGAAATTGACGAAGCCCCTATGCTGTACATAGGCGAAAGAGTTGGATGCGGCGGCGGGCCTGAAGTGGATGTGGCCGTGGATCCAGTAGAAGGCACAAACCTGGTGGCCAAGGGACTGCCTAATTCCATCGCCGTCATCGGCGTAGCGGCCCGAGGATGTCTCCTCCATGCCCCGGACATGTATATGGAAAAAATAGCTGTCGGGCCTTGTGCTGCAGGGAAAGTAAACTTAGACTTTTCGCCGGCGGAAAATATTGCAGCTGTGGCCAAGGCATCCAACAAGGATATTCGTGACTTGGTGGTAGTGATTTTAGACCGTCCCCGCCACGAAAAGATAATTTATGAGGTGCGTCAGGCAGGTGCCCGGGTAAAGCTGATTTCCGACGGCGATGTGGCTGCCGCTGTTTCCGCGGCAGTAGCGGGGTCAGGAGTCGACATGCTGCTGGGCATTGGCGGCGCTCCCGAAGGTGTCCTGGCGGCAGTAGCCCTCAAATGCCTGGGCGGGGAGATTCAAGGCCGGCTTTGCCCGGCAAGCGCCGCCCAAGAAGAGCGCATTATCTCCATGGGCATTGCCAATCCCCGGCAGTTGCTGACCATGGAAAATTTGGTGAGAGGTGAAGATTGTTTCTTTGCCGCCACCGGCATCACTGATGGTGATTTGGTCCGGGGGGTGCGTTTCCATGGGCATGTAGCCAGCACCCATTCCATTGTCATGCGTTACCGAAGCGGCACAATCCGCTATGTCGATGCCACTCATAATCTAAAACGCAAACCCCACGTATTTTAAGTTTTTGCATCTGTCAGGGCCGGCAAGTCTTCCCGCCGGCCCTGCTTTTTTTGTCCAAACCCTCGCGGCTTGGGAGGGGGCTCTGGTTGAAAAGCGCATATTTCCCAATTTCCCGGATATAATAGGGGCAATCACTGGCAAAAAACGTATAAACCAAAGAGGTGATTATTCGATGTTCAAGCTCATTCTGTCCGGTTTGGTTGCAGCTCTGCTGGTAACCATGCTTTTCACAGGGACAGTGGCAGCCCATTCTATTGAGGACGTGGAGGCCATGGTAGCTGAGCTGGCTGAATCCGATTACTATTCACCGGAACTCTGTATGAGCTACCTGGATTACAAACAGCAGCGAGTAGAAGTCATAACATATACAGTAAGCAAGGGGGATACTTTGATAGGCATTTCCGAGAAATTTGGGGTCAGTCTGGCTACAATCAGTGAAAGCAACAAAATCGAAAATCCCAATCTTATCAGGGTAGGTCAGCAACTGCAATTTCCGGCGGTAACAGGTTTGCTATATACCGTCGCCCAAGGTGATGAATTAACGGCTTTGGCAAAAAAATACGAAGTGGATTATGAAGTCATATGGTTCGCAAATTCTTTGGACAGCAAAGAATTAGCGCCTGGCACCCGTCTGGTCATTCCCGGGGCGAAAATGCCTGACCCCCTTCTCCAGGCACGCTCGGTAAGCCGGGGGGGGACAAAAGTGAACTGCGGATTTGTTTGGCCAATGTTGGGGAAATTATCTTCAAATTATGGCATGCGCAAAGGTTCCTTTCACTGGGGAATCGATATAACAGGCAGAGTGGGAGCGCCAATTTACGCTGTTGCTCCGGGCGTTGTTACCAGCTCTGGCTGGGGCGGATCATACGGTTATATGGTTCATCTGCAGCACAAGTCTGGAATAAGCACCCTCTATGCCCACGCTACCAAACTGAATGTAGCCAAGGGGGACGAGGTCTCTCAAGGGGATATCATTGCCTATGTAGGCTCAACCGGGAATTCTACAGGTCCTCATCTCCACTTTGAAGTAAAGGTCCATGGCCGTCATGTAAACCCTCTGTCCCACTTGCCTTAAAACAAGTACATTGAGCAGGGAAATACTCTTCTGACAGAGAATATATAACTTTAAGTACTGTTGGGGAGAGATAAATATGCATCTAATGAAAGACATGGGCTGGCTGGAAGTAATTTGCGGCAGTATGTACAGCGGCAAAAGCGAAGAACTGATCAGGCGGGTTAAGCGGGCAAAAATTGGCCGCCTCAAAGTTCAGGTTTTTAAACCCAGGTTAGATGATCGTTTCAATAAGGTGAATGTAGTGACACACAATGGCGACCAGACGGACGCCGTGGCAGTAGTCGATTCTGGTGTGCTTTTTTCCCTGGTTGAAGACGACACCGAAGTAGTTGCTATTGATGAAGCCCAATTCTTTGACAATGGTCTGGTGGATGTCTGCCGCCGCCTGGCAGACAAAGGCAAGCGGGTCATCGTTGCAGGCCTGGATCTGGACTTTCGCGGCCAGCCTTTTGGACCAACCCCTGCCCTGATGGCTATGGCTGAGTATGTGGACAAGCTCCAGGCAATCTGCATAAAATGCGGCAATCCCGCCAACCGCACCCAGCGCCTGGTAAACGGCCAGCCCGCCAAGGCCACTGAACCGACTATAATGGTGGGAGCCTCAGAAAGTTATGAGGCCAGGTGCCGGCGCTGCCATGAGGTGCCCAGGTGAAACAGGGCAATATCGGGGGGCAGGCCGTAATCGAAGGGGTGATGCTGCGCAGCCCCCAGCGTCAGGCAGTTGCTGTGCGCACCGCCAATGGAGAAATTGTCACCAACGCAAGTCCTTTGGTACCACTGGCCAGGAGATGGCCGGTTTTGGGTTTTCCCCTTATCCGGGGTGTGGTTGCTCTCTATGAATCCCTGAGCGGAGCTGTTTCCAGCTTAGCCATGTCCGCCAACCTGACCGATCCCCAGGAACAGATTTCCCCCGCACAGTTCGCGTTTGTAGCAGTGGTTTCTTTGGCCTTGGGCATTGGTCTTTTCTTCTTGCTGCCCGTGGTCCTGGTAAATCCTCTTGCTCGCTGGCTAGGCGGCTCCAGTCTGCTTCTCAATCTACTTGAAAGCATCGTGAGAATTTTACTCTTTATCAGCTATTTGCTTTTGGTGGGGCTGTCCAGGGATATCAGGCGAACTTTTGAATATCACGGTGCAGAGCATAAGGTAATAAGCTGCTGGGAGCAGGATAAGCCATTGACTGCCGAGGCGGCGGCTGCCTGTTCCCGTCTCCATCCCCGGTGTGGAACCAGCTTTCTCCTGCTGGTTGTCATCCTCAGCATTCTTTTGTTCTCCCTTTTTTCGCCGCCAACACTGTGGGTGAAGCTGGCGCTGAGGCTGGCACTGCTGCCAGTGCTGGCGGGAATCGCCTATGAAATAATCAAATGGACGGCAAAGAGCCCTTCCTTTATTGCCAAGGCACTGTTGGCTCCCGGCCTGGCCTTGCAAAAGCTCACAACCCGAGAGCCCGATGCCAGCCAGTTAGAGGTTGCCTTGGCCGCTCTGGCGGGCGTTATTGACCCTGGAGAAGAGTAAGGCTATAATATTGCATGGAACCTCAGGTTAAAAGGTGTGATAAAGTGTTAGAAAAATTAGCGGCTATAGAACAGAAATATTTGGAGCTGGAAAAAAAAATATCCGATCCTGAATTAGTCAATAAGGACCAAAAACTCTGGCTGGAACTGACAAAAGAACATGCATCATTGGCGGAAACCGTTGAGGCTTACCGCCTTTATCAAAAAACCCAACAAGCTTTGACCGAGGCCAGAGAAATTGTTGCCGAAGATGCTGATCCAGATTTTGTAGATCTGGCCAAGGAAGAAACTGCAGAACTGGAAGCCGCACTGGCCAATCAGGAAGAAAGGCTCAAGTTTCTTCTCATTCCCAAAGACCCCAATGATGACAAAAACGTCATTATGGAAATCCGCAGCGGCGCCGGCGGCGAAGAGGCCGCCCTTTTCGCCATGGAGATTTTTAGGATGTATTCAAGGTATGCTGAAACAAAACAATGGAAGACAGAGATTCTCGACTCTCACTACACTGATATCGGCGGCATCAAAGAAATAGTCTTTGTCCTTGAGGGCAGGGGGGCATACAGCCGTTTAAAATATGAAAGCGGCGTGCATCGAGTGCAGCGGATACCCGCCACTGAATCCGGCGGCCGTATCCATACCTCCACAATTACTGTGGCCGTGCTCCCGGAAGCTGAGGAAGTTGAAGTTGACATCAATCCAAATGACCTGCGCGTTGATATATTTTGCGCCACCGGTCCCGGTGGGCAAAGCGTCAACACTACCCAGTCGGCAGTTAGAATTACCCACATCCCTACAGGGATTGTTGTTTCCTGTCAGGATGAAAAATCTCAGCTAAAAAACCGGGATAAGGCGATGCGTGTTCTCCGTTCCCGGATTTTTGAAAAACTTCAATCCGAGCAGCAAGCAGAATTGGCTGCAGAACGGCGCAGCCAGGTGGGAACGGGAGATCGCTCCGAGCGGATTCGGACATATAACTATCCCCAGACTCGGGTCACCGACCATAGAATCGGCTTGACCACCCACCGGCTTAGTGAAATCTTAGGTGGGGATTTAGAAGAAATTATCGACAGCCTGATTACCGTCGATCAGCTCGCCCGCCTTGCCCAGATGGGATAAACTCATGACAGCCCGGGAATTGATGCTTGAGGCCGTGGCAAAACTGAAAGAGGCAGGAATCGATAAGCCCTGGTTTGAAGCCCAGCTCCTCTTGGGCTGGGTCCTTGGCAAGGATCAGGCCGCAGTGCTGACCCATGATGAAATTGCCCTTTCAGACCAGCAGGCCCAGCTGTTCCGGCAAGGGGTCGAGGAACGGCGAAAACGCAAGCCCTTTGCCTTTATTACGGGGATAAAGCCTTTTTTGCACTGGGATTTTTGTGTCAATGAAGATGTCCTCATTCCCCGGCCGGAAACGGAAATACTGGTGGAACTGGCAGTCCAAGAATTGAACAAAGGTTTTCCCGGCCAATCAGTTCTTGTGGCCGACATCGGCGCCGGCAGCGGCGCAATTGGCCTGAGCATGCTGATGTTGTTGCCTGCAGCCAGGTTGTACGCAGTTGATTGTTCCATTTTGGCTTTGAAGGTGGCCCAAAAAAACGCCGAAAAATTTGGGCTTGTAGAGCGGGCAATCTTTTTGCCCGGTGACTTGTTAGCCCCCCTGGAACAGCTTAGGGGGCAGTTTGCCTGCATTGTTGCCAATCTGCCCTATGTCGCTGCCAGGGAATATGCTGATTTACAGCCGGAAATCAGCGGATATGAGCCCAGAGAGGCTTTAGTTTCCGGGGCCGATGGTTTGTGCCATTACCGGCGCTTGCTCCGGCAGGCGGCAGATTATCTGCTGCCGGGAGGATTGCTTTTTGTCGAAATTGGCAGCACCCAGGCCCAAGAAGTGCAAAGATTATTCCGCTCCGGTGGATTCGCGGCGCCTCAGGTGGAAAAAGATTTGGCAGGACTGGCCAGAATTGTCTGGGGGACAAAAACAGAGACTGCTATTTAGATGGCCACTTTCAAAGTTCAATGTCAGAAGCCATAAACCCTTGGGGTTTATGGCTTCTTTGCAAAACACAGCCTGTTGGCAAGCATTATCAGTATTTAGAGATACCGGGGCCTTAATTTCCCTTCTGCTTGCAGCCACTTCAGGGCATCACGAATCGTTTCCTTAAAGGGGCGCACTTTATACCCTAATTCACGCTTGGCTTTTTCTGAGGAAAAGTTGGAGTTGCTGGTCAGGGTATAAAGAGAGTACCTTGTAAATAGGGGGCGGCGTTTGCGGATCTTGTAGTATAAGCTGAACACCGGCAAAAACATGCGGGCGGCCGCGATAGAAATCATGCACTTGACCAGACGGGCATGGGTCAGTTCATGGACGAATTGCAAGATTTCCCGCACAGACACATAGCGGTTGCCGAGGATATAGGTTTCGCCCTTGACTCCTTTTGTGCAGGCCGCCACCACCCCTGCCGCCACATCACGCACGTCGGCAAAGTCGTACCCTCCCTTAACCCCTGCCGGCAGCTTGTTCCTGGCGCTGTCCATCAATAGCTGGGTCACATAGCCGAAAGCATAATCATCTGGCCCGCATAGTCCCGAAGGGAATACTACCGAAGCATTCAGGTCATGCTCCTTGACAGCGTCCATGACAATCTGCGCAGCCCAGGCTTTTGTCTTCCCGTAAAACCCGACGATTTTTTCCGGCGCAAATTCACTTATCTCGGTCATAACTGCACCCTTGGGCTGTTCCGGAATCGCATGCACCGAGCTGGTATAGACCAGTTTCTTTACTTTAGAGCGGACACATTCCTTGACAATATTCTCTGTGCCCCGCACATTGACCTGGAATACCTGCTTATCATAATCCCATACCGTTGAGACAATTCCCGCGCAATGAATAACAGTGACTTCAGTGCCCTGGGGAACTGCGAAAAACTTTTCCAAATCAGCAGGATTCAGGATGTTCCCTTCATACTTCTCTACGCCTGCCGGGAGTCTCTGGGCAGTTGTATCTCCCGGAAGGACCAGGGCCCTAACATCCTTGCCCTGGGAGATCAGCTCCCGGACAACACTGCTCCCTAAGTTCCCAGCCGCACCTGTAAGCAGATATTTTTCAGCCATTGATCATCACTCCATTTTGGGCTAATTTTTCATCATGTTCCAGTCGAAAGGCTCACAAATGCTCGGGAATTCCGATACATTGTGTTGACTATCTTTCTTATCTTTAGTATACTAACAACAAGAAAACTAATCAACCAACAGATCGTTATCTTCTGTTGATTCCACTACAGTCCAGCAACAGCATGTAGTATAACCAACAGATTCCCAAAAATTAATTTTCTCAGGAGGGTAAAAAATGGCTACCGACAGACGAGTGAAGTACACGAAAATGGTTCTGCGGCAAAGCTTGATTGAAGTGCTAAAGGAAAAGCCGATTTCACGACTGACCATTAAGGAGCTATGTGAAAGGGCCGATATTAACCGCGCTACCTTTTATTCCCACTATTCCGACCAATTTGATCTGCTAAAACAAATAGAGTCTGCATTTATAGCAGACATCAATTCTTCTCTGGATCATTTCGTTGTCGAAGCGGGTGAGACAAATATGGTGCAGATACTCGCCAAGATCTTCGAATATATAGCCCAAAATAGCGAACTCTGCCACGTCCTTCTGGGAAACAACGGAGACATTGATTTTCAGACCAATATCATGAAGATTGTCAGCGAGAGGGTTGTCTTCGAATGGCAAAAACAGAAAAGGGTGGACGAATCCGCCGCAGAATATATTTATACCTATGTGGCCACAGGGAGCATTGGCGTAATCCGGAAGTGGCTGCAAGACGACAATCCAAAACTTCCCCAACAGATGGCTGAATTTGTCACCCACCTGGTATATAAGGGAATTGAGACATATATTGCTTGAATCCACACACAAGCCTGGCGGCAACCACGATCGCCTGGCTTATTTAATTGGATAGCGGAATTTTTTTGAGTAAAAATAGGATAAAAGTGGCAATACTATAGGGCAAAGGAAATTATTGCCTCAGGAGGAATTGCCATGCTTAACAAAAGGGTAACTTTAAGCGGAATTGATACCTACCATCTTAAGGTATTATCTGCTAAAGAAATGGACAACTTGTTTCAAAAAAAACTTCAGGGCTGTAAAGAGTCCCGGGAAGAAATCATCGCCGGCAACTTGCGCCTTGTCCTCAGTGTTTTAAAACAGTTCCACAACCGAGGCGAAAATATTGACGATCTCTTTCAGGTGGGCTGTGTAGGCTTGGTCAAGGCCGTGGACAATTTTGATCCCAGCATAGGCGTAAAGTTTTCGACTTATGCGGTGCCCATGATCTTAGGGGAAATTCGCCGCTACCTGCGGGATAACAATGTTATCCGAGTCAGCCGCTCACTCCGCAAGACTGCGCATAAGGCTTTGCAAGCCCGGGAGCGGCTGGCCAAAACCATGGGCAGGGAGCCAACAATCGAAGAAATCGCTGCCGCCCTGGAATTGCCACCGGAAGAAGTGGTTCAAGCTTTGGATGCTAATTTTGACCCCCTTTCCCTGCACGAGGCAGTGTTCAGCGACAGCACCGACCCCTTATACCTGATGGATCAGGTGCGGGATGTGCACAATGATAGTACCAGCTGGATGCAAAAGCTGCTGTTAAAAGAAGCTTTGGGAAAACTGTCTCCCCGGGAAAAAGAAATTCTGCATAAGCGATTCTTTGGAGGACTAACTCAGGTTCAGGTGGCGGCAGCCATGGGGATATCTCAGGCCCAGGTTTCTCGTTTGGAAAAAGGCGCTCTGAAATTCATCAAAAGCCATATGGGGAATGTCTAATGAAAGAGAATACCAGGCTTGCCTGCACGATTTTTTTGCTTCTGCTTTTGTTTGCGCAGGGGACAGCTCTCGCTCAAGGGGATGTAATCAGATTGCATGTCATCGCCAACAGCAACAGTGTCGCGGACCAAAGACTTAAAGAAGAAGTCCGGGATAAAATTGTCACGGAACTGGGGCCGATATTTGCAGGAATGGAGCAAAGAGATGTGGCTGCCTGGATAATTGCCAATCAGAGCATCTTAGCCAATCTGGCTTCCTCGGTTTTAACGGCGGCAGGGGAGGAGTGCCTGGTCCAGGTAAAATTTCAGGTGGAAGATTACCCTGTCCGGGCCTACCAAGCCCGTACCTACCCAGAGGGCAAGTACAGGTCGGTCCAAGTAATTCTGGGCGAAGGGCAAGGGAGAAATTGGTGGTGTCTGTTGTTCCCGCCTCTGTGCTTTGTCAATGAAACAATGACGGAGGGGGCTTGCGGAGAGCAAGAAGTCGAAGTGCGGTTTTGGCTGTGGGAAAAGATAAGCGTCTTAATCCAGGGGTTGTTTTCGGGCTCTGAATAAAGGGCCTTTTTTCGTTCTTGGTATGATTGACAGAGGGAAATGGCGATGCTATAATAATCCCGAGTAAAAGACTAGGGTATTTTATGCCGGAGGTGAGGATATGCTGATTTCCACCCGGGGAGAATATGGATTAAGGGCCATGATGGTGTTGGCGGAAGAATTTAATGCCGGTCCTGTTCCTCTGCGACAGATCGCTCAAAAGGAGCATCTGTCCGAGCAATATTTGGAGCATTTATTCAGGGATCTGCGGACCAAGGAGCTTGTAACCAGTTTCCGCGGCGCCAAGGGCGGATACAAATTATCCCGCCCCCCTTCTGACATTACTGTGGGTGATGTCTTATGGGCTCTGGAGGGTTCTTTGGCCCCCATGCAATGCGTGGCTGTTGATGAGGAAGCAGTGTGCAGGCACAGAGACGGCTGTTCCACCAGATTTGTCTGGCAGAAGTTGAAGGTCGCCATGGATGAAGTGCTGGACACCACAACCCTAGCAGATATACTTGCAAGAGCATCAAAGGAGTGAACAGAAATGCGCAGCATCTATTTGGATCATGCCGCCACTACGCCAATGCGGCAGGAAGCATATGAAGCAATGATTCCCTTTTTGACGGAAAAGTTCGGCAACCCGTCCAGCATCCATGCCTTTGGCCGGGAGGCGCACAAGGATGTGGACGGCGCCAGAGAGCGAGTGGCCAAAGCTCTTAACGCCGCGCCCCAGGAGATATTCTTCACCTCTGGGGGAACAGAAGCTGACAATATTGCGATTTTAGGCGCCGCCGCTCAGAAAAAAAATAAAGGCAGGCATATTATCACCTCTGCAATCGAACACCATGCCGTTCTCTATACCTGTGAGGCCCTGGAAAGTCGAGGGTATAGGTTGACGGTGCTGCCTGTGGATAAATACGGAATGGTCTCTCCCTCCCAGCTGGGAAAGGCTATCAGCGATGAGACAGTCTTGGTTTCGATTATGCATGCCAATAATGAAGTAGGCACCGTTCAGCCGATTAGGGAGCTGGCAGTTATTGCCCATGAGCGGGGAGCGCTTTTTCATACAGATGCAGTTCAATCCCTGGGCAATATACCTGTGGATGTTAAAGAGCTGCAGGTGGATCTGCTTTCGGCTTCCGCTCACAAACTTTACGGACCAAAGGGGGTTGGCCTTCTTTATGTCAAAAAGGGAACAAGGCTTGCCAACGTCTCGTATGGCGGCGCCCAAGAACGCAACTTGCGTCCTGGGACCGAAAACGTTGCTGGGATCATGGGTTTTGCCAGGGCAATGGAGCTGGCAGTGGCAGAACAGCCTGAGACTTGCCGCCGTCTGACTGTTCTCAGGGATAAGCTGATAAAAGGGCTGACGGCTTTGCCTGAGGTTCGCCTTAACGGTCATCCCGAACAGCGCCTGCCGGGAAACGTCAATGTCAGCATCAAAAGGGTGGAGGGAGAAAGTCTCATTCTCAGCCTTGACATGGCGGGGATTGCTGTGTCCAGCGGTTCCGCCTGCACATCCGGTTCCCTTAATCCTTCCCATGTACTGATGGCTATGGGGCTCGACCACCAAACCGCCCACGGTTCCCTGCGGTTTACTTTGGGCAAATCTACTGGAGAAGAAGATATTGACTACGTATTAGAGGTAATTCCAGGGATCATCCAGCGCCTGCGGAAAATGTCACCTATACAGGCCGAACTGGGATAGGAGGAGAAGATATGTACTCAGAAAAAGTCATGGATCACTTTCAAAATCCGCGCAATGTTGGCGTTCTTCCTGATGCCAACGGGGTGGGCGAGGTGGGCAACATCCGCTGCGGCGATATTATGAAATTGTATATTAAAGTAGGGGAAAACGAGGTAATCGAAGATATCAAATTTCAAACTTTTGGCTGCGGGGCTGCTATTGCAACCAGCAGCATGATCACTGAAATCGTCAAGGGAATGCCAATTTCTGAGGCTGAAAAAGTGTCAAACCGCCAGGTTGCAGAAGAACTGGACGGACTGCCGCCGGTGAAGATGCACTGTTCCAACTTGGCAGCCGATGCTCTTAAGGCAGCTATAGAGGATTACCGCAAGGGGAAAAAAGCATAAAGAACTGCCGATATCGGGACGCTACTTAGCGTCCTTTTCTCCCTTTTTGGCTTTATTTCCTGTGTTGACAAGCCGGTTTTCCTAGGCTACCATATGGGGTAATAGGTGCATTACAGCCTTACGGAGGTGTGCGGATGATTGTTAAAATGAGTATGGGCATCATAGGCGGCCTGGGTTTGTTTCTCTTGGGAATGCATATGATGTCCGAGGGTTTGCATAAAGTTGCTGGGGATAAACTGCGCCGTTTTCTGGAACTCCTGACCTTTAATCGCTTTGCTGCAGTCTTGACAGGTTTTATTATTACTGCAGCTATCCAGAGCAGCAGCGCCACCACCGTCATGGTAGTTGGCTTTGTAAATGCTGGGCTGATGACCCTCACTCAGGCTGTGGGCACCATTCTGGGCGCCAATATCGGCACCACTGTCACCGGTCAGATAATCTCTTTTGATATTGCCGGATTTGCCCTGCCGGCAATAGCCCTAGGTGTAGTTCTTTATGTTTTTGTTAATAAGCGCATGTATAAAAATATCGGTGAGAGCATCCTGGGCTTTGGCATTCTCTTTTTGGGCATAAGCATTATGGGGGACGCTTTAGATGGCATCAAGGAATTTCCCCAAGTCATCAATCTGTTGGGCCAGTTTGGCCAACGCCCAATCCTGGGATTGTTGGCGGGAATGCTGTTTACCAGTTTGGTCCAAAGCAGCTCTGCAACAACCGCTGTCATCATTACTTTAGTTGGCCAGGGAGTGCTGGACTTAAATGGAGCAATGCCCCTGGTGCTGGGTTCAAATATCGGCACCTGCATCACGGCCATGCTGGCCAGCATTGGCACCGGCCTCAACGCCCGCAGGGCGGCAGTGGCACACCTGATGTTCAATGTCCTTGGGGTTTTATGCTTTCTGATTATACTCAAACCTTTCACTATCTTTATTCAAGGGCTGAGCACTGCGATACCCCGTCAGGTGGCCTGGGGCCATACCTTGTTTAATGTTAGCAACACCTTATTATTTCTTCCCTTCTTAAACCAATTCGTCAAGCTGATTACGAAAATTGTGCCTGGCACTGAAGAAATATTTGAGACAGGTCCCATATACCTGGATAAGAACCTGCTCAATTCTCCTTCACTGGCCTTGGGGGCTACCGAGAGGGAAATCAGCCGTATGGCAGATTTGTCCGTAGAGATGTTTGACAATGCTATGTCCATGTTGCTGCAGACAGATATTAACCTCATCAAGAAAATTCAGCGCAATGAAGAGGTTGTGGACGAACTGGAGCAGCAAATCACTATTTACCTGGCGGACCTTGCCCAGCATGGGCTAAGCGTGGAGCAAAGCCGCTTATTGGCAGGGTATATGCATGCAGTAAATGACATTGAGCGCATTGGTGACCACTCTGACAATATTTCGGATTTGGTTCGGGAAAAAATAGAGGATAAATATCCTTTTTCGGAATCGGCAACAGAAGAACTCAAGGATATGTACGCCAAAGTTCGCAACATGACCGCCAAGGCCATAGCTGCTTTCAGAGCCAGGAATAAAACCTTGGCCCGAGAAATACTGGTTGATGACATTGAAATTGACCGACTGGAAAAGAAATTGCGCCAGCGCCATGTGGCCCGGATCAACGAGGGTCGTTGTTTCCCGCCCTCCGGCGTTATCTTTCTTGACATCATTGCAAATTTTGAACGGATTGGCGATCATGCCACCAATATTGCCCAGACGGTTTTGGGAGATTATTAAGGGCTGCAGGCCCTTTTTTCTTGTGTTTGACAGCTCTTCCAGCTAATAAGTATAATAAAAACTAGTGGCAATCAAAAGCCATATAGCTGCATTCGAATTTGGCAGCAGTGAAGGAAGGCGGGTAAGAGGTGAAGAAATCACGTGGGCTGGCAATATTGCTTGCAGCCGTTCTGTTGCTGGGATCGGCATCTGCCCTGAGCGGCGGGGAATACGAGGAAGATTGGCCCCAGGACTATCCCACGGTAATTGTCCGAGCCAGAGTCCTTGAAGTTTCTGCGTATCAGGAAATAAAAGATGACTGGTTTTTCACCGGCAGGCAGAAGGTGACGGTTGAAATCATGACTGGCCGCTTCCAGGGGTATGTAGAAGAGATAGAGAACAATTTTACCGGCGTCTCTTACCGGGATTTGCCGGTAAGGAAAGGTGACCAGGTTCTCTTGCTCTTAGAATTGGATGAAGGCCGGTTGCACAGTGTCAACCTGTATGAGTTTGGCCGGGATAGATACTTGTATATTCTGGTTGGCTTCTTTATCTTTGCGGTTATATTAATCGCCCGTACCAAGGGGCTCAAAGCATTGCTGACCCTTTCCGTTACGGGTATTGTTATCGTCAAGGGGATGTTGCCCTTAATTCTCCAGGGACATAACCCCTTGGTGCTGACACTGCTCTTTTCGACCTTGGTAACGATTATATATCTGACAGTTTTCGGCGGCTTGAATGCCAAGACTGCAGCTGCCATTGCCGGCACAATGGGCGGGGTGCTGAGCGCAGGCCTTGTGGCCGTGATTTTTGGCGGAGCCGCAAGATTGACAGGATTTAATGAGGATGTCCAGATGCTGTATTCCAGCGGACTGCCCACAGAACTGGACATTCGCGGATTGCTCTTCGCAGGGATTATTTTGGGGGCTCTGGGAGCTGTAATGGACTTGTCCCTGTCAATATCTTCCTCAATCTTTGCAATCAGGGAGGCCAACCCCCTCCTCACCTTCAAGGGGATGTTTAAAGCGGGATATGAGGCTGGCAAAGAAAGATTGGCAAGAATGATCAATATTTTGATGCTGGCCTGGGCAGGCTGCGCACTGCCGCTGCTGCTGTTGTTCGCGGCCAAGGACATGAGTTATATAAATGTCATCAACTTGGACATAATTGCCACAGAGGCAGTTCGGTCCATCGCCGGGAGTTTTGGCTTGCTGGCAGCGGCTCCGGCAGCTGCTGCAGCTGCTTCCCTGCTGACGAGCAAGTTTGCAGGCAAGAAGAAGTCTGGCAAAGGCATGGAATTGTGATAGGGGGTGGACTGATTGAAGCATCACGCTCTATTGTCCCGAACGTTATTTGTTGTCCTGGCGGTAGCGCTGCTGGCGATTCTAGCCAACAGGTTCAGTGCTCTGGGCGGGGCGTTGGCAGTGTTGAGACGGATCACCCCAGGGCAAGTTCTGGCCTTGTTGTTGATGGCTGCCGCCCTGGGCACTGATGCCATGTCTCTGGCGATTGGCATCGGCCTCCGCGGCATCTCCTGGCGAGAGGGAATCAGAGTCAGCCTGGTCATTGGCCTCTTTCATATAATCATGCCCCTTATTGGCACGGCCGTGGGAGGATATTTCAGCAAGCTGGCTGGGGGAATTGCTCAGGTAACTGGCGCCGCCATTGTGGCTATTATTGGTATCCGGATGGTCTGGGGCTGTCTGACCAGTGAAGGCACAACCCAGGCGAGCCAATGCAAATTGACGGGACTCTCCCTGTTGCTTCTGGCTTTGAGCGTTAGTATAGACGCCTTGTCGGTGGGTTTGGGCCTGGGCGCCCTAGGCTATAATGTCTATCTTACTTCGGTGCTCTTTGGCGTATTTGGAGCAGGGATGACCGCTGTCGGCTTATTCCTGGGCAAAAAAATAGGATCCCTGGTAGGCAATTATGGAGAACTGCTTGGTGGCGGAGTGCTGATAATTTTAGCGCTGAAGTTGTTTTTGGAGGGATAAGCAATGGAAATTCTTTTTGTCTGCACCGGCAATACCTGCCGCAGCCCGCTGGCAGAAGCGGTGCTTAAAAGGGTGTTGGCGGAGAAAGGGATAGAGGGCATAAAAGTATCTTCCGCTGGCATTGCAGCAGATCCCGACAGCCCTGCCTCGGAGGGTTCAAGAATGGTACTTAAAAAGCCGGAAGATCTATCGGCTCATCGGGCCCGACAGGTAGAGCAGTCCATGCTGGCGGCGGCGGACATAGTCCTGACCATGACCGCCAAGCACAAATTGATTCTGCAGTCTCAATTTCCTTATCTTGCTGCCAGAATACATACTCTGGGGGAATACGCCTGGGGGCAGGCAACAGATATTGCCGACCCGTTTGGAGGCGGCAAAGAGGAATACCAGGCTGCCCGGGAACAGATTGAGGCGGCAGTGACTAAACTGGCCGCAAAACTGGCTGCGGAGCAGCAAAAAGGAGCTGATAAAATGCAAATAGCCTTAGCAAGTGATCACGGCGGGTTTCGGCTGAAAGAAGAGCTTAAAGCTCTTGTTCAGGCTTTGGGATATCAGTTTGTTGACTTTGGCTGTAATTGCGAGGACTCAGTGGACTATCCTGACTTCGCCGCAGCCGCAGCCAGAGCGGTAGCTGCCGGACAATGCCAGTTGGGCATCATCACCTGCGGCACCGGCCAGGGAATGGCTATGGCAGCCAATAAAATTAAGGGAATCCGTGCTGCCAACTGTCATGATTGTTATTCCGCCGCCATGACCAGGGCCCACAACAATGCCAACATACTGACTCTTGGCCAGCGGGTTGTTGGTTCTGAGCTGGCTGCCATGATCGCCAAAATATTCTTGAGCACGGCATTTGAGGGAGGGAGGCATCAACGGCGGCTAGATAAAATTGCCGCTCTGGAGGAGGAATTTGGCCAGTGATTGGGGAAATTAAACTTGAGATCAGGCAGGCACTGCTCCAGTTAGACGAACAGGCCAAGCTGCAAGCCGGGGACATCTTGGTAATCGGCTGCAGCACCAGTGAAGTCCTTGGCCAGCAAATTGGCACGGCCTCAAGCATGGAAGCAGCGGCGGCTCTGGTTGAAGAAATATTATCCTTTTGCCGTCAGCGGCAAATTCAGCCCGCTTTCCAATGTTGTGAGCATCTTAACCGGGCCTTGGTGCTGGAAAGGGCTGCGGCAAGAGCTCATGATCTTGATGAGGTCACCGTTTTGCCTAAGCCCGGCGCCGGTGGCGCCCTCGGGGCTCAGGCCATGGAAAAGCTCAATGATCCCGTGGTGGTAGAGCATATAGCTGCCCGGGGGAAGGCTGGCATTGACATCGGCAACACTTTAATCGGCATGCACCTGCGTCCGGTTGTGGTGCCGGTGCGCATAAAAACAGCATGTATAGGAAAAGCAGCGGTTGTTTGCGCCCGTTCCCGTCCTAAATTGATCGGCGGCAGCAGGGCAATTTACCCAGATTGATAGAGGAGAGATACTATGGAAAAAATTTTATCCAACGTCGACCCTGAAATCAAAGGGATTTTGCAAAGGGAGCTTGAGAGGCAACAGCAGCACCTGGAAATGATCGCCTCGGAAAATTTTGTCAGTCCTGCGGTGTTGGAGGCACAGGGTTCAGTGCTTACTAACAAATATGCCGAGGGTTATCCGGGAAAGCGCTATTACGGCGGTTGTCAAGTAGTGGACGAGGCGGAAAACCTGGCTCGGGACAGAGCGAAGGCCTTGTTTGGGGCAGACCATGCCAATGTTCAGCCCCATTCGGGGGCTTCTGCCAACCTGGCGGTCTACCTGGCCGCCCTAAAACCTGGAGATGTAGTCCTGGGTATGAATCTTTCTCATGGTGGCCATTTGACTCATGGCAGTCCGGTCAACATTTCCGGTTTATATTTTCAGTTTCATGCCTATGGCGTCGAAGCCGAAACTGGGCGCATCGACTATGATCAGGTAGCAAAAAAAGCCCGGGAAATAAAACCACGCCTCATTGTCGCCGGCGCCAGCGCTTACCCCTATACACTCGATTTTCCCCGTTTTCGGCAGATAGCCGATGAAGTCGGAGCCTTGTTGATGGTAGATATGGCTCATATCGCAGGCCTGGTGGCCACGGGTTTGCATCCTAATCCCGTACCTCATGCCCATTTTGTCACCACCACCACTCACAAGACCCTGAGGGGCCCCCGGGGGGGCATGATCCTCTGCAAAGCAGAATTTGCCAAGGCAATCGACAAGGCTGTATTCCCCGGTCTTCAGGGCGGCCCCCTGATGCATGTCATCGCTGCCAAAGCTGTGGCCTTTAAGGAGGCCAGTCAGCCGGAATTTAAACTATACACCGCCCAGATAATCGCCAATGCCAAGGCTCTCGCGGCCGCCCTTACTGAAAACGGACTTACCCTGTCCGGGGGTGGGACAGATACCCATCTGATGCTGGTAGATTTGCGCAATATCAATATTACCGGCAAAAAAGCGGAAAAACTCTTGGATGACATTGGCATTGCTGTAAACAAGAATACAATTCCCTTTGACCAGGCCAGTCCGTTTATTACCAGCGGGATTCGCATTGGTACGGCAGCATTGACAACCCGGAATATGGGAGAGACAGAAATGAAAATTATCGGCAAGCTCATCGCCGAGGTGTTGAAAAATCCCGAAGATGAAGAAATTCAGGCTGAAGCCAGACGCAGGGTCGCGGATTTGTGCAGCCGTTATCCCCTGTACAAATAGAACAGGAGGCTAATTAATGAGCAAAGTTGTCGTCATTGACCACCCCTTGGTTCAGCATAAACTTAGCTTTATCCGGGACAAAAATACCGGCCCCAAAGAATTTCGGGAGCTGGTAGAAGAGGTTTCCATGCTGATGGCTTATGAAGTAACCAGGGACTTAACCTTACAAGACACTGAAATTGAAACGCCAATTTGCTCTACCATGACGAAAACCCTCTCCGGCAAAAAGATTGGGATTATCCCAATCCTCAGGGCAGGACTGGGAATGGTCGACGGCATGATGAAGTTAATTCCTGCCGCCAAGATCGGTCATATCGGCGTCTACCGTGATCCCGATACTTTTAAGCCGGTTGCCTATTATTGCAAGCTGCCGGGGGATATTGCCGAGCGGGATTTAATAATTGTTGATCCTATGCTGGCCACTGGCGGTTCAGCCTGTGCCGCAATTGATTTTCTCAAAGAGCGGGGTGCTGTAAATATAAGCCTCATGGGCCTAATCGCTGCCCCCGAGGGCTTGGAAAATGTGAGAAAAAAGCATCCTGATGTCCCCATATATGTTGCAGCTGTTGACCAATGCCTCAATGAGCATGCATATATTGTTCCCGGTCTGGGTGATGCCGGCGATCGGCTGTTTGGCACCAAATGAACAGGCCCAGCTGGGACCGCTATTTTATGGAGATTACCCGGGTCGTGGCTACCCGGTCCACCTGTCTGCGCCGACAGGTGGGAGCGCTGCTGGTCAGGGATAAGCGCATCCTCAGCAGCGGCTACAATGGCGCTCCCCGGGGTTTGGGACATTGTCATGACCTGGGTTGTCTCAGGAAGGAAATGGGAATTCCCTCCGGCCAACGTCAGGAGCTGTGCCGGGGGCTGCATGCAGAACAAAATGCCATCGTTCACGCTGCTTACCATGGAATAAATATTGCAGGCTCAACACTGTATGTCACTCACCGGCCCTGCATTACATGTGCTAAAATGATTATAAACGCCGGCATCATCAAAGTTATTTTTGCTGGAGAATACCCGGACCAACTCAGTGTAGATTTGTTGGCCCAGGCGGGAATAGATTTACAACCCTTCTCCAATCTTTAGGGGGGGATTGCTCTTGCATTTTAACTGGCGTCGGGGCTTAGGCATTTCGTTGAGTCTAAGTGTTGTGGTTGCTATTATTTTGATATGGAAGACTCTAGACCTGAAAGCGCTGAAGAACCTGGGCCTGCTGGAATCAGGTTTTTTGGCGCTGGCCGTGGCAATGCTCCTCGCTGCTATTGGCATCGAGGGCCGGCGAATCTGCCTTGTGGCCAATGCCATGGGCGGAAAAATCTGCTGGTTCCGGGGGTGCGCCATCTTCCTGAGCTGCACCTTTGCCCAACTGGTGACCCCCATGGGCATGGGAGAGATTCCTGCTCTGGCCTATTTGTACAATAAAAGCGGACTAAGACTGGGTGCTTCTCTGGCAGCTGCAATCGTCCGTAATTTTATCACCAAACTGGTCTATTCCGCCGGGGTAGTCTGGCTCTTTGTCTATGCCCGGGGCAGAGTGCAGTTTGGGCCGGTAACCAATGAACTGTTTACTCTAATCGCCTTGGTCTTCGCCGCCACATTGTTTATCAATGCCGCCTATGTCCTCTTTCCAAATATTCTCGAAAAAATTTTTGCCAGGCTTCCCCGGCGCTGGCGCAAGGGAAAATTTGGCCAATGGCAGCAGCGCCTGGAGGTAGAGGCAAGCGAGTTCGCCATAGGTTTAAAAATAATGTGGGCCAAGGGGCCTTGGCTGTTGTTGCGCATAATCACTCTTAGCCTGTTATTTTGGATTACCTGGTTTGGCCTGCTGCCGGTTTTGGCCCGGGGACTAGGGGTAATTGCCGATCCCGTGAGCATGGTCAGCCGCCAGTTTGTCCTCACTTTGGCCTTGCCCTTTATTCCGGTTCCAGGAGCCAGCGGGGCGCTGGAACTAGCTATGGCCGGGATGTATCAAGGCGTGATGCCGAAGGCAGTCCTGGGACTTTTTATCTTATGTTGGCGGCTTTTTACTTACTTTCTTTTGCTCATTCTCGGGGGAATTTCTGCCCTGGGCTCCCTGTGGGGGAGCCCCCGGGCAAATGAAGAAGCCTTTGGTTCCCAAGCCAATTAGCTAAGGGGGTGATGGCATGAATTGCGAATATATATTTGCCCTTGATATCGGCACCAGGACTGTTATAGGCCTGTTATGCCGCCTTGCCGACTCGGGGGAGATGGTAGTTGAACATTATCATGTTGAATGGCATCCCCAGCGTGCTATGCTGGATGGCCAAATCCATGACGTTGGTCAGGTCAGCGCTGTCCTGGCTCGAATCAAGGAAGCTTTGGAGGAAAAGGCCGGCTGCCCCCTCAAAGGTGCCGCGATCGCTGCTGCCGGCCGTGCCCTCACCACCTTGCGGGTGACAGAAAAACTTGACTTTTCCTCCCCCCGAGAAATCGACCGGGAAGATGTTCAGCAACTGGAAGTAAAGGCGCTGGCTGCAGCCAGGGAAGAGATGGCCCGCAAAACCGACTCCCTTTACTGCGTCGGGTTTAGTCCTGTGACCTATTATCTTAATGATTTGGTAATTGCCAACCCTCTGGGACAGCGGGGAAGCTCTATCGGCATCGAGATAATAGCCACTTTCCTGCCTCGGGTGGTGGTGGACAGCCTCTTCAGTTCATTGGCCAAAGCCGGGCTGGCAGTGGAAAGTCTGACTTTAGAGCCCATTGCTGCCATGGCTGTTGCGGTGCCCCCGCAGCTGCGCCTGTTGAATTTGGCTTTGGCGGATATAGGCGCCGGCACATCCGACATTGCTGTCAGCCGGGAAGGGACTATTGTCGCCTATGGTATGGTGGATATGGCCGGGGATGAAGTGACTGAGGCCATCGCCCAGCACTATTTGCTGGATTTCAACAGCGCCGAAAAGGTAAAAATGCAATTGGGAAAACAGGAACTTCTCGAGTTTACTGATGTTTTGGGTAATAATTGCCGGGAGAGCCGGGAGGCAATCCTTGCTGTCATCGAGCCTGTGGTAGACAAGCTGGCCCGGGAATTGAGCGCTGTCATTAAACATAGTAACGGCGGTGTATCTCCTGCAGCCATGTTTTGCGCCGGCGGCGGCAGCCTCACTCCTATGCTCCGGGAGCGCTTGGCTCAGTACCTGGACCTGCCCTTGGAACGGATTGGCATCAGAACCCGGGATAATATTGAAGGAGTACGCTTTAGCAGCGATGATCTTAAAGGGCCTGATATCATTACACCCCTAGGCATCGCCTTGACGGCCATAAAGCCCCGGGAAGATCATTTTATCCGCATTTGGCTGAACGGCCAGGGGGTCACCCTTTTTAATGTGCAAAAGACCACTGTGGCCCAGGCATTAATGCACAGCGGCCTGGATATTGATGCAGTAGCGGGCTCAGATTCTGCAATTGCGTTTGAACTCAATGGCCAGCCCCGGGAGCTTAAGGGAAATCCCGGCCGGGCCGGCAAGATTATGATTAATGAAGTGGCAGCCGCCCTGGACACCCAGCTCATTTCCGGCGACAGGCTGGAGGTTTCCCCTGGAGAAAGGAGCAACCAGCCAGCGGTGACTCTTTCCGAACTGGCGGCAGAATTCCCGCTGCCTCAGTATGTCATTAACGGCACTGCCATGGAACTGCCCTTGGTGCAAAGGATAAACAGCCTGCCTTGTCAGCCGGATATCCTCATTCGTCCCGGGGATAAAGTGGAAATACGGCCTCCGGCAAACGTAGGAGAATTGGCTGTTCTCATGGACCTGGACTTAAGCCAGGTGACAATCAAAGTTGGTGGCAGCACAGCCAGTCTGGACACTCCCCTTACTCCCGGCGCCTCGATTGTTGTCGGCATAGAAAAGACGGCCCCCTCCCCCGCGAGAACAGGGGAAATCCCAGTAACAGTCAATGGGCTCAGTGTATCATTGCCTTTGGAAAGGTCAATGTTGGCTTATGCACTGGCCCAGGCAGACATCAAATATACTGGGGAAACCAGAGGGAATCTGGTAATCACTGTAAACGGCAAGGAGGCAGAATACACAGCTTTACTTAATTCCGGGGACAAGATCGAAGTATTTTGGGCCCCCAAGGCATGACAGGAAGGTTGCAATAGCGATTAATAACAAGTATAATTACCCCTGTGGGGTGGGAAAATGAAACCTGCCGACTGGATGGAAATTTTACGCTATTTGTCTCTGGTTTCAGGTATTGGTTTGACCTTTATTGCCGCCGTGTTGTTGGGTTGGTGGCTGGGTTCAACTCTGCAGGACCTGTGGAACTGGAGCGGCTGGTTTTTTATCGGTCTTTTAACTGGAATTCTTGCTGGTATTTTCAATGTATATTATTTACTGAAAAAGATTGTACCCTGGGAGTGAAGCAAGTGGATTATTTCACCAAAGTTCGGCAAATTTCTCTCAGGGCCGCCTCTATCGCATTTATTCTCGCTGCGCTGGCAGCTATTTCTGGGCGCTGGCCGGTTGCCTTCGGGGTTTTGATTGGTTTCTTGGTCGCTCTCGTCAATTTCCGCCTCTTGGCTCAGTCGATTCCCAAGCTACTTGAATTACCCTTCCAGGCGGCACGCAAAGGGGCTGCAGTCCGGTACATTCTAAGATATGTCCTTACGATATCCGCGCTGCTTATAGTAAACGCCAATCCAAACTTAAATGTTTGGGCTGCCTTTGTTGGCCTGGTTTTAATCAAGGCGGTAATATTGGGGAAGGCAGTATTTATTTTTGCCCAACAGAAATTTCAGAGCTGCTTGAATTCTGCCCGGTGGGAAAGGGGTGACAAATAGCTTGGAGGAAATTTTGCAAGGCCCAAAAACGGTTTTCACTCTTTTTGGCTTCCCGATTACTGAATCTGTGGTTAATACTTGGATCGTCATGGCAGTTCTGATCATCCTGGCCTTAGTCTTGCGGCGCCGCTTAGAGTTGCGCCCGGGCAAGGCCCAGAATATTGCTGAGTTGCTGGTTGATGGATTTACGGGAATTGTCAAGTCTACCATGGGGGAAAAAAACATAGGCTTTATGCCTTACATGGCAACGCTGTTCTTATTAATTTTGTTTTCCAATATCATAGGCATTTTTGGCTTCCGCACTCCCACTTCTGATATCAATGTCACCTTGGGTTATGCTTTGATGACTTTCTTTTCCATCCACTTCTTTGGTGTAAAGGCTAAGGGCCTAGGATATCTAAAGGGATTTTTCGAACCAATCTTTGTTATCGCTCCTATCAATATCATTGGTGAACTTGCCAGGCCGGTGTCTCTTTCCATGCGCCTATTTGGCAACATGCTAGGGGGTTCGGTAATCATGGCCTTAATATCTGGAGCTGTTGCCCTCTTTGTTCCCGCTGTGGCCAGCATCTATTTTGACCTCTTTTCCGGCATTCTCCAGTCCTTTATCTTCACAATGCTTTCAATGGTATTTATCTCCTTAGCCAAAGATTAAATAAATTGGAGGAATCGCTTATGGAACACAATATATTTACAGTTGGCGCCTTTGCCCTTTTAGGCGCCGGTATAGCCATGATTGCAGGCATTGGTCCCGCCATCGGTCAGGGTTATGCTGCCGGTAAGGGTGTTGAGGCTGTGAGCCGCCAACCGGAAGCTCGCAATGACCTCTGGGTAACCATGCTTATGGGTCAGGCCGTGGCCGAAACAACCGGTATTTATTCTCTGGTTATAGCCATCATGCTGCTTAACTTTGTCAGCGGATTGCTAAAGTAGCCAAGGTGGGAAATGGGGAGGCCCATTTCCCATTTCATGTATTCCGGGAAGGGGGCAGATGCAATGTTTGAATTTAATCCAGTTGACATTGGCATAACAATTGTAAATTTACTTGTTTTATTCCTCATCTTGCGCAAGCTTCTCTGGAAGCCGGTGAGCGAATTTCTGGAAAAGCGCCGGCAGCTGATTAATGATGATTTGGATAACGCCCAACGGAATCGGGAAGAAGCGCAAAAGCTTTTAGAAGAACATCGCCAGTTAGTAGCCCAGAACAAGGGCGAGGCGGCAAAGATAATTGATAATGCTGTGCGCCAGGCCGATTTACGTAAAGATGAGATTATTGCCCAAGCAGGCCAAGAGGCGGCGGCTTTGCTGGAACGGGAAAAGGCCGAGATTGCTCAGGAGCAGGCCAAGGTTATGCAGGAGCTGCGGGAAGATATCTCTAACTTATCGGTGGCCGTAGCCGAAAAGATGCTGGCACGAAATTTGACAGCGCAAGACCAAGAGGCTATTTTTACAGCCGTACTTGAGGAACTGGAAAGCCATGCAAACTAAGGCAGCCAAGCGATATGCAGCAGCCCTTCATTCCTATGCCCGCCAGCATAGCCTGACGACAGAGATTTTAAAACAGCTGGAGGAATTTACCGGTCTTTGGCAGGACAGCCCTGAACTCAGGCAAGTTATGCAGAGTCCCAGAATAGAGCGGTTCCGCAAGGCCAAAATTATACAAGCAGTGGGAAGCAGATTGGAGTTTTCACAACCTCTGACTAATCTTTTCAACCTCTTGTTGGACAAGGGGCGCCTGGCGATTTTACCGGCTTTGTTCAGGGAGTTTGAGGCCTTGGAGGACATGGCCGCAGGCAGAACCAGGGCCCATTGTCTCGTTGCTCATTCTTTGACTGAGCGGCAATTGGGGCAATTGCGGCAAAAACTGATAAAAATCAGCGGAGCCAAAGATGTCCTTATTGCTTTGGAAGCAGACCCGTCCCTGCTGGCAGGCTTTGTGGTCAGCATTGACGGCAAAATAATAGATGGCAGCCTCAAGGGCCGGCTTAACCGCCTGCAGCACAGCCTGGCCCGTTAGAACAGCATGAGAGGTGATACTTTGTGCAGATTAGACCTGAAGAAATCAGCAGCATAATAAAAAAGCAGATTGAGAACTATCATCTAGACCTTGATATATCTGAAATGGGGACGGTAGTGTACATAGGTGACGGCATCGCCCGGGTCCACGGCCTGCAAAATGCTATGGCCGGCGAGCTGCTGGAGTTCCCCGGCTCGGTTTTTGGCATGGTGCTCAATCTTGAGGAAGACAGCGTCGGCGCCGTCATCCTAGGGGATTTTACAGGCATCAAGGAAGGCGACACCGTCAAACGGACTGGCCGGATAACCAAGGTTCCAGTAGGTGAGAGCCTCGTTGGCAGAGTGGTCAATGCTCTTGGTCAACCGGTGGACGGCAAAGGCCCCATTGAGACTGACAGTTATCGCAATATAGAAAGCCCCGCTCCCGGGGTGACGAGAAGAAAGCTTGTGCATCAAGCTCTGCAGACTGGGCTTAAAGCTCTTGACTCCATGGTTCCCATCGGCCGGGGGCAGCGGGAACTGATTATTGGCGACAGGGGCACCGGCAAGACAGCTATTGCTGTCGACACCATCATCAACCAAAAGAGCTCCGATGTCTATTGCATTTATGTGGCCATTGGCCAAAAGACCTCTACAGTAGCAGGAGTTGTCGAAACACTGCGCAAGGCCGGCGCCATGGACTACACTACCGTGGTAATAGCATCAGCCAGTGAGCCGGCGCCCATGTTGTATATTGCTCCCTATGCCGGCTGCGCCATGGGGGAACACTTTATGTACAATGGCAAGCATGTGCTGGTGGTCTATGATGACCTTTCCAAGCATGCGGTGGCCTATCGGGAGATGTCCTTGCTTTTGCGCAGGCCTCCCGGCAGAGAAGCATATCCCGGCGACGTGTTTTACTTGCACTCCCGCCTGTTGGAGCGGGCGGCCAAGCTGGATGATGCAAGAGGCGGCGGCTCTTTAACTGCTCTGCCTATCATCGAAACTCAGGCCGGGGATATTTCGGCTTATATTCCTACTAACGTAATCTCAATTACCGATGGTCAGATTTTCTTGGAGACAGACCTGTTCTTTGCCGGCGCCCGCCCAGCCATCAATGTGGGTTTCTCTGTATCCCGGGTTGGGGGCAATGCCCAGATCAAAGCCATGCGCAAGGTCGCTGGCCGTTTGCGTTTGGATCTGGCACAGTTTAGGGAGCTGGAAGCCTTTGCTCAGTTTGGCACCGATCTGGACAAAGCAACACAATCCCGCATTAACCGGGGAAGGCGCATATCTGAGATCCTCAAGCAAAGTCAATATGTGCCCCTGCCGGTGGAAAAACAGGTTATGATTATCTATGCTGCCATCAACGGCTACCTGGATGAAGTTGCTCTGGAGGATGCAGCGAAATTCGAGCAGGAATTTTATCGCTACATGGATCAACAGCATAGCGAAGTTGGCCGGCGGATTGCCGAAACCGAGGATTTAGATGAGCAAACAGAAAAGGCCTTGCAACAGGCAATTCTGGATTTCAAACAGCAATATGTAAGTTAAGGGGGGATTGGAATGGCCAATACCCGTGATATTAAGCGGCGCATCTCCAGTGTCACCAACATTGGGCATATAACCAAGGCCATGGAAATGGTGGCAGGAGCAAAATTGCGGCGGGCCCAAGCAAATGTCATTGCTGCCAGGCCCTACACCCTCCACCTGGCCCAGTTGATCAGCCGGCTGCAGAAATCGGGGCTGGAAGTAAGCAACCCATTATTAGAGACCAGGGAAGGCCCGCCTGCATACATTGTCATCGCGGGAGACCGGGGTTTGAGCGGTGCCTATAACGCCAATACTCTGCGCTTTGCCCAGGAGGCGGTGGGGAAAACCCCCGGCCCTGTTATTGTAATAGGCCGCAAGGCCAAGGATTTTATGAGCAAGCGCGGGCAGGATATCATTGGCGAATACAGCTTAAGATTTGAAGATCCGGTGTACATGGATGCCACCAGCATAATGAAGCCACTGATAGATAATTTTCATAATGGGATCTTTGGTTCGCTGCACCTGATTTATACTGAGTTCGTCAGCGTTCTCAACCATAAGCCAACAATGGTACAATTATTGCCCATTGTGGGTTTGGTGGATTCTGAAGATACAGGCCCCTATATATACGAGCCTTCGCCTCAGGAAGTGCTGGAGAGGCTTTTGCCTCGTTACTTGTACAGCTTGGTATATCAAGGACTGTTAGAGGCCAGGGCCTCGGAATTTGGAGCCCAGAGGACTGCCATGAAGTCGGCTACAGATAATGCAAACGAGATGCTTGATCAGCTGACGTTGTCATATAACAGGGCTCGCCAGACTGCTATTACCCAGGAAATTCTTGAGGTAGTTAATGGCGCTCAGGCTCTGGAAGGCTAAGGAAGGAGGAAGGCTTTTTGAATACAGGAAAAGTCGTACAGGTCATTGGCCCTGTAGTTGACGTTAAATTTGAGGAAAATTTGCCGGCTATATATAATTCTATGGGGGTAAACTTAGCTGACGGCAGTGAGATTGTCCTAGAAGCCATACAGCATGTGGGCAACGGCATCGTCCGCTGTGTGGCCATGTCTTTAACTGACGGCCTGGTCCGTGGGGCGGAAGTTCGGGATACCGGCAGTCCAATCACCATTCCCGTAGGCCCCGCCACCCTTGGCCGCATGGTCAATGTGCTGGGCAAGGCCATTGACGAGGGCGAGCAAGTCCAGGGAAAAGAATATTGGCCCATTCACCGCAAAGCTCCCAGTTTTGAAGAGCAGCGCCCAGCCACCGAAGTGCTGGAAACAGGCATCAAGGTTATCGACCTGCTTCTCCCCTATTCCCGGGGCGGCAAGGTTGGTCTCTTCGGCGGAGCGGGTGTTGGCAAGACCGTCCTTATTATGGAACTGATCCGCAATATTGCCTATGAACACGGGGGCTATTCCGTCTTTGCCGGCGTGGGTGAAAGGACCCGGGAAGGAAACGACCTCTGGAACGAAATGAAGGAATCGGGAGTCATTGCTAAGACCGCTATGGTCTTTGGCCAAATGAATGAACCTCCGGGAGCCAGGCTGCGGGTGGGTTTGACGGGACTGACCTTGGCTGAGTATTTCCGGGATAAAGAAGGGCAGGATGTCCTCCTCTTTATTGATAATATCTTCCGCTTTACCCAGGCTGGTTCGGAAGTGTCGGCTCTTTTAGGCAGAATGCCTTCAGCTGTCGGTTATCAGCCCACCTTGCAAACTGAAATGGGTCAGCTGCAGGAGAGGATCACCTCTACCACTAAAGGCTCGATAACCTCTGTGCAGGCAATCTATGTTCCTGCCGATGACCCCACTGACCCTGCCCCGGCAACTACTTTTGCCCATTTGGATGCGACCACCTATCTGTCTCGGAGTATTTCTGAATTGGGTATCTATCCAGCTGTTGATCCCCTGGAGTCATCTTCAAGGATCCTTGATCCCAAGATTCTCGGGGAAGAACACTACCTGGTTGCACGGGAAGTTCAGGGAGTGCTGCAGAGGTACAAAGAACTGCAAGACATCATCGCTATCCTCGGCATGGATGAATTGTCCGATGAAGATAAACTTGTAGTTTCCAGGGCCAGAAAGATTCAGCGCTTCTTGTCCCAGCCCTTCTTTGTCGCCGAAGTGTTTACAGGAACCCCAGGGGCTTATGTGCCTCTTAAGGATACTGTCCGCAGCTTCCGGGAGATACTGGACGGAAAACATGACGACCTGCCTGAAGCGGCCTTTTACATGGTGGGAACCATTGAAGAAGCAGTGAAAAAGGCTGAAACTCTCTAAGGGGGCATTGCCATGAGCGACAAGACCTTTATCCTCACTGTTGTCACTCCCGAACGCCGGGTATTTCAGGAAACTGTCAATATGGTGATTGTGCGCACAACAGACGGAGAAATGGGGGTTCTCCCAGGACATATTCCCCTGGTTGCACCCTTGGCGATTGGTCCATTGCGCATCAAAACAGGTGATGATGAACGCAAGGCTGCTGTTAACGGAGGCTTTATCGAGGTCACTGCCCAGCAAGTCATCATCCTTTCCGAATCCGCTGAGATGGAGGAAGAAATTGATGTGGCCAGGGCCGAATCTGCCCGCCAGCGGGCTCTGGCCCGGCTGGACAAAAGACAGGCAGACGTAGATTATGCCCGGGCGCAAGCAGCGCTGCAAAGGGCTATTATCCGCCTGAAAGTTGCTGGACATGAAGGATAACAGTACGGACAAATCTTCCCTGGAAAAGGCTTTGTTGGCGGGGATTTACGGACCCCCTGAATTAAAAAAGGAGGAGCGCCGATATTTCCTTGGCCAGTTCCGGGAACGGGTAATCAAAGTTCTGACCTTCGAGCAAGTAGCAGAACCGGGGACCTATCCCGAAATCAGGGAGGCTATGGCCCATCCATTGGCCCGGCGCCTGATTATCAGCCGCAGGGCTAAACTGCCCGCTACTAATGAATATCTTCAATTGGCGAGAAAACACAACCTTGCTTTTACGCTGGTTGACAGTCCGGAATTCAAAGGGCAGGCGGGGCTGGTAGTGGCTGCGGCGCAGGCGGTGGATGCAAAAGAGATCACCATTCCCAGCAGAAGAGAGCGCCTGCTGGCCGCCGGCATTCCTCAAGCAGTGATTGAGGCCACCGGTCAGGGGCTATGCAAGACTTGCTTGGATTTATTGGCAAGAAAAGCCCCCCAGGAAGTCAAGAACTATCGCAAGGCGAATTTAATTGACCTTTTGTTGGGATATAAATGCCCCTGCAACAGATAACAGAACGGGATCTAGCGATCCTGTTTTTTCTGTCTCCTCGGGAATATTTTGGCACAGATATGTCAACCATTATATACGAGGAGGGGAAGAAAAATTGAAAAAGTTGAGTTTGCTCTTGCTAATTGTCATGCTGGTGGCGGGCTGGTCCCGTTGGGGGGAGGAGCACAAAGCCCGGCCGCCCCATACCGATATTGAGCTTTTGTACACAGCGTTAGCGGCCGCAGGTGCGCAGCCCCAAGGTGCAGAATTGCATGCCTGGGCACAAATCAAGGACGAGTATTATTCTGTGCTGCAAATAGAGGCTGTAGTTGAAACCATTGCCAAAGAATTAGGCCTCAACCGCCACGAATATGACATCAATTCCCGCTCGACCGGCCAGTACAGCTGCGCCAGTATGGAAAGCAATCAATCTGATGGCGCTTTCCTCCGCCTGACGGTAAACTCTCTGGCTGAGGGAACAACTGCCGAAGTAAGTATTTGGCTAAGCAAGCTTGAAGACATGGAAATCTGTTTTGCACAAATTAAAGCCGCTTTCGCCGCGGCCGGCGCTGAAGGGGAAAGTGTGAAAATTACCTCTTGCCTTGAGGGCAGTCTGGATGCTAAACTTAGAGACAGTGAAAAAATAAATATCGTTTATACCGTATTCAAATCAGTAGAGGCAGTTTATCGGGGAGCTGTGGATACCAAGGGAGTTTCCCAATGGAGCGGCTGGTCAACTCTCTTTGCCGGTTCAGCAAATACAGGGGAGAAGCAAGTAAACTTTGGTGTTTCCCTGCGCTGGGATGTCGGCAGCGAAAAAACCATTATCAGGGTGGCCACACCGGTTTTGCCGTCCAGCTACTAAATTACCGGAGCAGCTCATTGCGGCAGGAGGAGAAATTATGGAAAAGATTTTTATCCGGGGTGGCAACGCCCTGACTGGGACAGTAAAAATAGATGGCGCAAAAAACGCTGCTTTGCCGACGCTGGCTGCCTCTCTTTTGACATCTGGCCCCAACCAGTTTGAGGAAGTGCCTGCTCTCGACGATGTCAATACTATCTGTCAGCTCTTGGAGCAACTGGGGGCGGGAGTGAGCTGGCTGGGACCGGGCAAGCTGCAGATTGATGCCAGCAGAATCTGCACCTATGAAACCCCCTATGAATTGGTGCGCAAGATGCGGGCATCTTTCCTGGTCATGGGTCCCCTGCTTGCCCGGATGGGACGTGCCCGGGTCTCCCTGCCAGGGGGATGCAATATCGGCACCAGGCCAATTGACCTTCACCTCAAGGGTTTTATGGCTTTGGGGGCGGAAGTTATTATGGGCCATGGCTATATTGAAGCAATTGCTCCCCGGCTGACCGGAAGCAGAATCTACCTGGACTTTCCCAGTGTTGGCGCCACAGAAAATATCATGATGGCGGCCACTTTGGCCCAAGGCACTACCGTCCTCGAAAATGCCGCTGCTGAGCCCGAGATTGTCGACTTGGCCAACTATCTCAATTCAGCCGGCGCCCATGTCCGGGGAGCAGGAACCAGTCTCATTCGCATCACCGGAGTGGAAGCATTGTCGGGGACCAGCCATACCGTCATACCCGACCGCATTGAAGCGGGAACTTATGTCGCTGCGGTTGCTGCTGCAGGTGGACAGGTGCTTTTGACAAATATCGTTGTCGACCACCTTAAGCCGGTAATCGCCAAATTTGAAGAAGTTGGAGTTACCATATTAGAACATGAGGATGGCCTGTTGGTTATTGGCAATAAGCCATTAAATGCAACAGATATTAAGACACTGCCTTACCCCGGCTTTCCCACGGATATGCAGGCACAGATGACTGCTGTTCTGACTACCGCCCGGGGTACCAGCCTGGTGACAGAGACCATTTTTGAAAACAGATTTATGCATTTAGATGAGCTCAAGCGGATGAACGCCAGAGTCAAGATAGATGGTCGCAGCGCAATAATCGAAGGGGTCAAAGGCCTCACAGGCGCTCAGGTCAATGCCAGCGACCTGAGAGCGGGCGCCGCCCTGATTGTGGCCGGGCTGGTTGCCGATGGCATCACAGAGGTAGGCAATATTCATCATATTGACCGGGGGTATCATGACCTGGTCGGCAAACTAAAAGCTTTAGGCGCAGATATATGGCGTGGATAGCCGGAAACGGCTATTTTTTTTGTTCAGTCTATAATCCCTACCAAGAACATATTTATAGCGGCAGGAGGGATGATTATTGCTGAAGAAAATTGGTCTGGTCCTACTTGTAATGCTGGTGCTTTTGCTTGTCTTGCCTGCTTTGATTGTTAAAAGCTGCGGCGGCAAAACATTGCCTGATGCTAATGTCGATCCCTATGTAGTCGCAGTCTGGAATCACCGGACCTTGGAGCTGGTCCGCATGCCTCTGGGCGAATACCTTACGGGGGTGGTGGCAGCGGAGATGCCGGCCCAGTTTCATGTGGAAGCCCTCAAAGCCCAGGCAATTGTAGCCAGGACCTATACAGTAGCGAAAATCAGAGCCAGTGGCGGCGGCGGCTGCGACCGGCACCCCGAGGCCGATATTTGCACTGACAGCACCCACTGTCAGGCCTGGACCTTAAAAGAAGAAGCCGTGGCCAAATGGCCTTTCTTCCGGCAAAGATCTTACTGGCGCAAAATTCTCCGGGCTGTTTCCGAAACTCAGGGCCAGGTCGTTACTTTCCAAGGAAAGCTGATCGATGCTGTATATCATTCTACTTGCGGGGGGTGCACCGAGAATTCCGAGGAGGTCTGGACAAACGAGATCCCCTATTTGCGCTCAGTTTCGTGCGGTTATTGCAGTTCTTCCCCCCGCTTTACCGAAACGGTGCAGATAAGCGCCGCCCAGGTGGCGGAAAAATTGGGCGTGCCCCTTGAAGATCTGAAAATTCAGGTGCAGGAGCGCACAGAAAGCGGCCGCATAATCAAGGTTGGTACCGGTAGAGAAATCATACGGGGCCTGGAATTCAGAAATCGCTTGGAACTTAAATCCAGCAAGGTATCCTGGTTGCAGGAAGAGGCGAACTACACCTTTACCACCGTGGGCTACGGCCATGGAGTAGGACTGTGTCAGTATGGAGCTGATGGCATGGCCCGCCAGGGTTACAATGCTTTGGAGATAATCAACAAATATTACACTGGAATTCAAGTGTCCCGGGTGGGGATTGGCGAATAAACAGGCATGTCCGGGGTAAAATAAGCCTCGAGGTGATGGACTTGTCTGCAAAAACCAAAATTAAGAATCTTATTAGTAGAACTGTCGGCGTTCTGGCAAACATCCAAAAACGGACCGTTGCCCGTTGGCGCAGCGCATCTCCTGGGTTTCGCTATGCCCTGATCTACTTCCTTTGCGTGCTGGTTATTACCGGCTTGGTCTGGTGGCAATTCAGCCCTGCAAATAGTCTGGTATTTGATCCTGGACAGGGAACGGGGGAGCCTGATGATCTGGCAAAGCTAAACCCTGACAACCAACAATCAGGCAATGAAAGTGAGGAGCAGCCATATGTATCATTGGCTGCCTTTGAGCAGGGCAAAGAAAAACTCACACTCCCCTTGAAAGGGTCAATACTCCTGGGCTGCGGCGAAGCATTTTCATCCGCCTTTCATACTGTTACTGCTGGAATACATATAGGTGGAACTCGGGGGGACCCTGTCTATGCCGCCTTTCAGGGCAGGGTATCAATGGTAATCCAACCTGAAGAATATGAAGCAGGAGCAGTATGGATTGACCATGGCGACTTTGAGACCCGCTATATAAATCTGGGATTTATCGAGGTGAAGCTAGGCGATGCGGTAAGCACCAATCAGAGATTGGGGGAGCTGGGGGCGAAATTGCAGGGTTATTATGCCGATGATTACCTGGTCTTTGAAGTGCGGGACGCACAGCAAGATCCTTTGGACCCGCTGCGTTATGTTGGCCTTGACCGGTGAGGGCTTTTCCCGCCGGAAAGGTCTAACACATTCCCGGGGGACATATAAATTGAACAGTATTATGGTTAGGAGGGCCGAGGAATGAATGATTATATCTGGCAACGGGTTATCGATATTGCCAATCACGTTCTCAGCACCGGCGATACCGTAAGGGCGGTGGCGGAAACCTTTGGTGTCAGCAAAAGTACTGTTCACAAAGATCTGACCGAGCGCCTTTACCAAATTAATCCCGGGCTGGCCAAGCAAGTAAAGGCAGTACTGGAGACCAACAAGGCTGAACGGCATTTGCGCGGGGGGGAAGCGACCAGAAGAAAGTATCGGGGAACAGAAGAAAAAGTTGGATAAATAGAGGAGTATAACCTTCCCTTGTAGAATAATACTTCAGAAATATGCAGCAGTTTTTGCGGCAAAGGGGGACTTTCAGTGCTAGGCCTTTCTAGGGACATCGGTGTCGATCTTGGCACCGCCACTGTATTAGTGTATATAAAGGGCAAGGGCATAGTCTTGCATGAACCTTCTGTAGTAGCGCTGGACAGCCATACAAACCGCGTTTTGGCTGTGGGACAGGAAGCCAGCATGATGATTGGGCGCACGCCGGGGAATATCAGGGCAGTCCGTCCCCTCAAGGAAGGGGTAATTGCCGACTTTGACGTGACCGAATTAATGTTGAAACATTTTTTGGCAAAGGTATGCAGAAACATTTTTGCCAAACCCCGGGTAATGGTTTGCGTGCCGGCGGGAATCACTTCTGTGGAACAGCGGGCTGTTTTAACTGCCGTCAAGCGCTCCGGCGCCCGGGAAGTCTATCTCATTGAAGAACCCAGGGCAGCAGCGCTTGGTGCGGGCTTAGAGATATTTCAGCCGGTGGGAAGCATGGTGATTGACATCGGCGGCGGAACCTGTGATGTGGCCATCATGTCCCTGGGAGATATTGTGCAAAGCGCTTCAACCCGCATCGGCGGTGACCGCTTTGATGAGCACATTATTCGCTATGTGCGGGACAAATACAATATTATGATTGGCGAACGCACTGCCGAAGAAATCAAAGTCAAAGTAGCCTCTGTTCATCCTCAGGGGCGCAAAGAAAAAATGGAAGTTCGGGGACGGGACCTGGTCACAGGACTGCCCAAGAGCTTGCCCATTATGTCTAAAGAGGCTGGCGAGGCTTTAACAGAACCAGTCAACAGTATTGTGCGCACGATAATTCAGGTTCTGGAGGCTACCCCTCCTGAACTGCACTCCGATATTATGGATAAGGGCATTGTTTTGTCAGGGGGAGGTTCTCTCCTCCATGGTCTGGATGTATACCTTTCCCATCGCCTAGGCGCGCCGGTGATAATAGCCGAGAATCCCATTTCCTGTGTGGTTAACGGCACAGGCAGAGCCCTGGAATTATTGGATTATATCAAGGAGACACTGATCAACGACAAGATGATCAGCTAATTCAGATTTAAACAGCACCTGCACCTGCCGGTGTTGTTTCCTTAACAGCTGCTTTAGGGCGCAAAGGAGGCAAAAAATGCTTACAGGCAAACAAAAATCTTTTCTGCGTTCCCTGGCAAATACAATGGAACCAATTATTCAGGTTGGCAAAGGCGGAGTGACTGAAACAGTTGCTTCTGCAGTAGATCAAGCCTTAATTGCCCGGGAGCTGGTAAAAATATCAGTGCTCAATAATTGTCTTGAACCAGTGGACGCAGTCGCTCAAGATTTGGTTAAGGCTACTGACAGTGAATTGGTGCAACAATTGGGCAAAAAAATCCTCTTGTACAGGCATAACCCCGATAACCCTGTAATCAATTTCTCCTCAGGGCAGTAATCGGTCTGCCCCCTGAAGGGCCGGTACTTTCAGGGAGCAGCCAAAGAGAAAGATAAACCAGGATCATCGTCCTGGTTTATCTTGGTTTTACCCTTGTTTGATTTTTTCCAGACATTTATTGGCCAGTCCTGCTTGTTCCCTGGCCATTTTGCCGTAAAATTCCTGCCACTGCCGGTCGTCGGCAGCATGCATGCAATACTGAAAGTCTCTGACCAGGTCCTGTTGTTTTTCAATTGCCTGCTGCAGGCGTACTTTATTGCTCATGGCAATCCTCCTTAGAAGCGTTTTTTATAGTATTTCCCAGGGGGGATCTATATAGACTGGCCGATTCTTTTTCCCCGGGGGAGGAAATAGGCACGGGTTTACAGAATATAAATATAGATTACTACAAAAATATCAGGGGGAATCGGAAATGGGCAATATCAAGATTCTGCATACTGCCGACTTGCATCTAGCCTCTGCATTCAAGGGGCTGCCGCCCCATATGGGGCAAATGCGGCGCAGGGATTTAATGCAGACTCTGGCCAGGCTGACAGATATCTGCAGGCAGCAGCAAACAGATCTGCTGCTGATAACCGGAGACTTATGGGAACAGGAAAACATCACCCGGCCCCTGGTAGATTTTGTCGCCGATCAGTTTCGAAAAATACCCGCTACAAAGGTTTTGCTTGCTCTTGGCCGGTCAGACAGCAAGTATGAGGACAGCTTCTATTGCCATTACCCCTGGCCGGAAAATGTTCACATCTTTCCCGGGGATATGACCAGCCTGATGATCCCACACCTCAATTTGCGGGTGTATGGAATGGCCTGGGTGGCAAGCGAGACCGCTACACCTGACTGGAGCAGGCTTGCCGCTGATTCCGCTGACGGCAGCCACATTCTGATTCTGGCTTATGGGAATCCTGAGAGCCTGGCAATACCCCAGTGGATTATGAACCTGGATAATTTGGTTTATATCGCACTGGGGGGAGCACATCGCCATACAGTTTGGGGGGAAAAGGCCTGGGACCCTGGCTGTCCCGAACCCCTTGATTTTTCTTGCTCTGGAATCTGCGGGGTGCTGACAGGCATAATCGGAGAAACTTGCGCTTTGGAATTCATGCCCACCGGCAGCCGCCAGTTCCATCAGCTTGAACTTAGCGTCAATCACTGCAGCGATTTAGAGGAAGTTGCTGGGGCCATAGAGAAGGAGCTGGCAGCTTTTGAACCCCACAAAGATCTTTTTGCGCTTAGGCTGACAGGAACCCGCCCCCAAGGAGAATGGGACATGGCGAAACTGCAGCAAATGCTAACGGCATTATATATAAGCTTAAGGGATGAGACCGAAACTTCTTATGATCTCAACGCCCTTGAAACAGAATACAGCCGCGGCGTTCTGGGCATGTATATTACTGCTGTAAAAGGCGCTGACTGTGACGAGAAAGTAATCAAGCAGGCCTTGGCTCTGGGACTGGATGCATTATTGTCGGGGAGGGTTGCCCCATGGTAACAGTAGACAAGCTTAAGATCTTCGGCTTTGGCCGCTTTAACAACCAGGAATTCGAATTGGCCCCAGGACTCAATGTGGTCTTTGGCGGCAATGAAGCGGGAAAGAGCACAATTCATAGCTTTATAGAGGCAATGCTCTTTGGCTTTTGGAAGCCCAATATACATCAGCAGGAATTGGAGCCGGGATATGAGAAATACCGGCCCTGGAATGGGATCAACTACGGGGGGGAGATGGAATACAGCTGGCAGCAAGGCCGGGTCAGGGTGGTGCGGGACTTTGCCAGCAACACAGTTTCTCTGTATGATTTGGCCAGCGGTGAGATCATCGCCGGACTTCCTCCCAACAATTGGGGGGAGCCAGATTTTGCCCGCCTTCACTTTGGCTGCAGCAAACTGGTCTTCCGCAATACAATCAGCATCAGTCAGCTGGGATCGGCCACAGATTCCGCTGTTGCCCAGGAGGTGCGGAATCTCCTGAGCAATTTAGCTCAGTCCGGAGGCAGCGGGATTTCAGTAAAACAGGGAATGGAGATATTGGCTGGTTCCAGGCGCCAGATAGATTTTGAGCTGGTTAAAACCCAGGCCCTGTTGACGCAAACCCAGAGCCGCCTGGCCGAGGCCAAGGAACAAATCAGTGAGGCTGCCCGCCTGGAAATTCAGCAGTATCGCCTGAGCAGGCAAATAGAGGAGCTGGGCTTGCAGCGTCGGGAGCTTAAGGATTTGGCCGCAAGAATTCAAGGACAGGCAGCCTTGTCCAAGTTGGATCGCCTCAGCAAAATGCGGCGCGAGCGCCGGGCTGTTCAGGAAGAATTAGAGGAGTTGGGGCAGGCGGCTATGGATCCCAGCAAGTACCAGGACTGGCGGGGCTTGCAGACAGAATTGGAAAAGGTTCAGGAAGTCCATAATCTCCATGTCCAGGCCTTGGAAGAAGTTGTCCAGCAACGCCAGTGTCATGAAGATATTCTTCAGGAGTTGGCGCTCTATGCCGGCCATAATCAGGACACATTAATTGAAATGAGTTCTGCTTGGCAGATGCAGGCCAAGGGCCAACAGGTTATTGACGAAATGCAGGTTGAATTAGAAAAATTGGGCGGGGAAATCAGAGAAGTGACCACCGAACTTTCCAAACTCCCCTATTTTCGCCCCGATGCCCTGGAGCAGGCGGCGGCTTTGTATTCTGTGGCTACAGGGCAGGAAGTTCAGGGCTCTCACGAAGAGCTTGAACAGGAGTTGGAACATCACCAGCGCTCCTTGAATTCAGGCAAGACTTTGCGCCTGGTCATGGCGCTGTCTTTGCCGGTAGCGGCAGCATCCGCCTGGATGCTCAACCCCTTGCTGGCCCTCTTGGCCATTCCAATACTGATTGGTCTAATTGCAGTCGGCAATAGCATCAAAAAGGCAAACTTGCACAGCAGAAATCTGCGTCGGGAGATTTATTCCATCGAACTGGAATTTGTCAACAACCAGCGTGCTAGAGAACATGCCCAGCGGGAATTGAGTTCTTTCCTGTCCCGGGCAGGGGTGAACGATCTTCGAGAAATGGAAACAAAATTTAACGCCTTTACCGCTCTCAGCGAACGCAATTATGATCTGATGCGAGAGCAAAAATTCATCAGCGGAAAACTGGAGGAGTTTTACCAGGAAACCGAGGCAAAATCCCAGGAACTTCAGGCTATTCTCAATGGGGTGGGCCTAGGCGGCCTGCCCATGGAACAAGCCTTGGCCTGCTTTCGGGTCAATCTGGACAAATTGCTGGATGCCAAGAATTTTATTGAACGAAGCCGTCTTCAGGAGGAGGTGGCCAGGCAGCGATTAGAGCAATCTCGGCAAGAGCTCTCTTCCACAGAAGAACAACTGACCCAGCTTATGCGCGCCATGACAGTGGACAGCGCCGCTGAAGTGGAAGAGCTGGCAGCCAGGACTGATCGCCGCCAAAAGTTAGAACAAGAGGCGGCTAGTCTGGGGCAGCGCATCCAGGATCTTCTGGAGGGGATTACCGAAGAAGAACTTAGCCAACAGGCAGCGGCAGCAGCCCAGGGGGAAGAGTTTGAGGAAGTACAGGACCTTCCTGGCAAGATAGAGCTTTTGGATCAAGAGCTTCTCCGGCTGCAGTCGCAAAAGAGCGAGGGATTGGGCCGCCTGGAGGGAATTTATGCCTCGCTTCCTTCGCCAGCAGAACTGGAAGAGGAAAGTTGGCAACAGCAGGAACAGTGCCGGCTGCTGCAAGTCAATTTACAAGCAGTGGACCTGGCCATTGAAACCATAACTGGGCTGGCTGAAGATTTAAAAAATCAAATTGCTCCGGAACTCAATGACATGGTCTCCGCTTTGGTGGGGAGAATCACCGGCGGCAAGTACAACCTTCTGCAGGTGGCCCAGGATATGTCCATCAGTGTTACTTCACCAGAAAGCGAACAGGATGTTGATCTGGAAAAACTGAGCGGGGGCACCATTGATCAGTTTTACTTTGCCTGCAGAGTCGCAATCGCTGACCTGGTTACCGGCGGCGGCCTTCCCTTATTTCTGGATGACAGTTTTGTCCAATATGACGATCAGCGCTTGCAGCATATGCTGAATTTATTGCTGGAGCTGGGTGAAAGCCGGCAAATCATTCTCCTGACCTGTCAGCGGAGGGAATTAGAACAGCTGGCCCGCTTAGCGCCAGGACGTTTCCGTTCAATCAATCTTGAAAGCTGACTGGAGTGAAAATCTTGCAAATCGCCATATCCAGTGCCAACCTTTATCCTCAGCTTCCCACTGAAAACGCTCTAGTCAACATCGCCGCCATGGGCTGCAAAACAGTGGAAGTCTTTCTGCAGACCCGCAGCGAATACAAACACGCCTATGTTGCCAAGCTGGCCCGCCTGTGCAGATGCCTGGGACTGTCGGTTCATTCGCTCCATGCCGCTGCCGCCCAATATGAGCCCATGCTCTTTTACAAATACCGCCGCCAGAATCTGGACGGCGCGGAAATCCTCAAGGAGATCCATCAGGCGGCGGCGATGTTGGGCGCCGAATGTCATGTGTTCCATGGTCCCCTTAAGACCGAGAATCTGGCCTATTCTCAGCTGTGCCAGGGACTTGGCCAGGTGGCGGAAACCGCTGCCAGCTGGGGCATCAAATTAGCCCTGGAAAATGTGTCCTGGTGCGCTGGCTGGTCGCCGGCGGTGTTTGACAAACTCAACAGCCTGAAATTGGCCAACCTCTATTACACCTTTGACAGCAAGCAGGCCATGCGCAGCGGGTTTGCCGCCAGAGAATTCATTGCGGCCATGGCTGGCCGCCTGGTCAATGTGCATGTAAGCAGGGGCAACGGGGAATTGCCTGCTGCAGATACAGATTACTCTGGACTTGCGGCGGCCCTGGCCGCAGTGAATTACCGAGGCCCTATAGTGCTTGAAGCCTACGGGTCGAAAGTACCAAGGGTTAGCCTGCTGGCCGAGAGCTGGCACATTTTAAAAGAAAAATTCCCCCAAAAAAACAGCGGGTGCCAATAGGCACCCGCTGTAATTACTCGTCCAGCTTGAATCGATGCATCATCTGATCCAACCTCTGGACCATCTGAGTCAGTTCCGCTACTGTGTCCTCAATATCCGCCAGGATTGCCACCTGTTCTTCCAGGGTGGCCCCCAGTTCTTCCGAGCCTGCAGAAGTTTCCTGGGTAGCGGCGGCGATGTTTGTTACTGCTTCCCTGATGGCGTTGCTGTTGACGGCCTGTTCCGCTGCGGCCTCGGCAACCTGCCGGATCTTCATTTCCACGTCGTTGATACTGGCCACCATGCTGTCGATAGTGGACAAGGTCAACCGGGACCGGTCTTCGGCCTGATGGATAATGGTGTTGCTGTGCTGCACAGCCAGGCTGGTGCTGTTGACTTTACGGCGAATATCTTCAACCAGCTCGGCAACTTCTTCAACTGCGTGGGTGCTTCGGGTAGCCAGCTTGCGCACTTCACTGGCAACGACGGCAAAGCCTTGGCCCATTTCTCCTGCCCTGGCCGCCTCGATTGCGGCGTTGAGAGAGAGGAGGTTGGTCTGTTCAGAAATCTGTGTTATCAATTCCAGCATATCTTCAATGCGCTGGGCGGAGTCAATAAGGTTGTCAACCAGCTGGTTGACCTGCTCAGAGGAAGAGCTGATCTCCGTCATGGCGTCTGCGACTTCAACAACAGCATGACTGCCGGTAGTAGCTTGATGCACGGCGGTAGCGCAATCGCTGGCGGCTTCGCCTGTAAGCCGGGAGACCACCTGGGCGCTGTCAGCCACTTGTTGAGCAGAGTTCTTGGTTTGGTCAATGGAGGCGGCGTTAAGTTGCATGTTGCTGCCGATTTCTGTAGCCAGATTACTGGATTGCTCCAGGCCGCCGGTACTTTCTTCGATGGAGGCGGCTATCTGCTGGCCGGAGGTGACGATGATGTTAGCCAGGCCTTTCAGCTGCTGGATAATGTTGGCCAAACCGTCGGCCATGAGGTTGGAGTAACGGGCAGCCTGACCAACCTCGTCCCCGGAGACAACGTCCACTCTTTGTGTAAGGTCGCCGGTGGCAATATCCTTCATGACGGTAACCATTTGGCGCAAAGGCCGGGTAATCGCTTCGGTGACAAGGTAGATAACTCCCGCAACCAATGCCACTGCTAGCAAGTTGCTGAAAATCAGCCATATTCTGGTCTGAGCCAGGGGAGCGTTAAAGGCTGCCGCGGGAGCGGTATAAATCAGCACCCAGCCGTCGGTATCCGCCAAACGGCGAAAATAAGCATATTCGGTGCCGCGTTCTCCTTCATAGGATACGTAGCCGGTGGGTTCTCCCATGATTGTATCGGCTTGGGTTTTGATTCCGGGAATTTGGTCTGATTTTATATTGGCCAGGCCGGGATAGATTGGGTCGGGGTGAGCGATGACATTGCCCTGGTTATCAACGAGAAAGGCCAGGCTGCCGTCGTTGTCCACCAGGTCAGCCAGCAAATAGCTGAAGTCTGTCATGTTCAACGTTGCGGCCACAATGCCGAGAACTTCATTGCCTGCAAGTATCGGTGTGGCAATTAAAATAATGTACTCATTGGAGAAGTCAGATTTAAAGGGGCTGCTAATCCTTTGCTGCCTGGAGTCTGCAACGTTCTCCAGGGTTGACAATCCCGAATAGCTAGAATCCAGAGCAACTGTCTGGTCTTCCAAATAAGCTACATAGGCATCTTCTGAAATATCAACGAAAAATATGTTTTCATAAGAACTTAAGTTGAGTTTATGTTGTTGTTTAAGAAAGTCCGTCCTGGATTGGATGTCTTCCCTGGCAGGAGTAAGGAGCTGAGGGTTGGATGAAAGGAATTGAGTTTCCTGGCGCTTGCTGGAAAGCCACAGTCCCAGGTGTGTGCTGCGTTCTTCAACCAAAGTGGTTCCGTATAGTTCGATTTGGCCCTCAACGTTGCCGCCAATAATCCTGACATTGGCCCAGGTGGAAATTAGAAAGGTACACACCAGTGTAGTAATAACTGCAATAAGCAATTTTGCCCGAATAGATTGCATGAGAACGCCCCCTTATGTACTGCTGGATTCGGCCTTGTCCGGATTTGACAAGGATATTTGAAGAAATGTATTATCCCTGCTCCGGTTTATCTTGTATTCTATATAATTCTTGATAGAGATTGGAAATCCTTTTTTTATCTGTCTGAGGAGAAAATTTTGCCTGTAATTCCGCCGCTGGTTCCGAGGGATTGTCAGGGCAGGGGCAGGAGTTTTGGCTTATAAGAGAGAATACTTTGCTAGATGATATAAAAAAGGAGGTTCCCCTATGGAACTATTGAAAAAGCTCTCACAAACCCCCGGCATCTCCGGTCGGGAGGAAAGAATACGCGCCCTTATTAAGGCAGAGCTGGAAAAGCTGGCCGATGAGGTCCGAGTCGATGCCATCGGCAATGTCATTGCCCTCAAAAAGGGCAAATCCGGCGGCAAAAAAGTGATGATCAGCGGACATATGGATGAGATAGGCTTTATCGTTAGCCAAATAGAAGAAAAGGGTTTTTTGCGGCTAAGCCCTGTGGGCGGTCTTGATCCCCGCAATTTGGTGGCCCAGCGGGTAATTGTCCACGGCCGGGAAGATTTAAGGGGAATTATGATGCCAGCCATTAAGCCTGTCCATATTATAACTGCCGAGGAAGCCAAGGCACCTCTAAAAATCAGCGATCTTTACGTTGACCTGGGCCTCACCCAGGAAGAAACAGAAAAACTTGTGCGCATTGGCGATCCGGTCACAATCGACAGGGAATTTATAGAATTTGGCGCCAATGTCTCCGGCAAGGCCATGGACGACCGGGCCGGGGTATGGGTTATGATTGAAGCCCTGCGGCAGGTCAAAGAGCATGAGGTGGATATCTATGCAGTTGCCTCAGTTCAGGAAGAAGTCGGCCTCAGGGGAGCCACAACTGGCGCCTATGGCATTCGTCCCGACATCGGGGTCGCCTTGGATGTAACCCTTGCTGTAGATGGCCCAGGCAGCAGCAAACAGTTTCAGGTTACCGCCCTGGGAGAAGGGGCTGCAATCAAAATAATGGACAGCGCCTCAATTTCCAACTACAAACTGGTGGATTTTATGCGCACCCTGGCTCAAGAAAACCAGATAAAATACCAAATGGAGATTCTGCCCCGGGGGGGGACGGATGCAGGCGCCATTGAGCGTATCCAGACAGGCTGCCCGGTAATCACCCTTTCTGTTCCCACCCGCCATGTCCACAGCAATGTAGAGACCATTAACAAAGAGGATATTAAGAATACTGCCGTTCTCCTGGCTAAATTCCTGGAAACTGCGCATAAGGGTGACTTTGCCCTTTAAGGCCAAAAAGCCCGGGAGAATTCTTCCCGGGCTTAAATGTGCAGACTATCTGCAAAGGAGTGTCAGCATGTCCAAGGCAAAACAAGAACGAAGAAGACAAATTAAAGCAGAAATCGCCAGGGGTAAGACCCTCTATATTCTACAGCGGGGCCTTTTGGCCTGGGGGCTGCCCATTTATATTCTGTATCTGTTGCTGACAGCAGGGGTTCAAGCTCTATGGGGGAAGATGACTTATGCTCAGTCACTGAAGGCGTTATTTCCTATTACCGTCATCATTGGACTGGTGGTCTTCGGAATTGCTGGATGTTTTGTAGGCAAACATCATTGGAAACAGTTGCTGAAGGAAGCCGGCCCAAAATACAGAGAGAAAAAATGACCCAAAAGCAGCTGCCGCCCAGCTGCTTTTTCAGCCAAGTCGGGTTCTAGGGAGGGGTGTTCCCATGAAGGAAGTTATTTTGCTGCCCTTTGGCGACCAGGGACATATTGATGCTCTGCTGACAGAGCTGGCAGACTTAGTGGAACAGGGCAGAGAAAGTGAATTTGCCATGATCCTGCCCACCAGCCAGCTGCTCCATGATTACCGGCGCCGCCTGGTGCGAAAGGCTTCCCGGCAGCTAAATCTCACTACTTTTGATGAGCTGGTGGCGGCAGCTCTGCAAGCCGCGGGGAACAAGGTCACTGGCATTTCAGGCCAGATGGCAACGGAAATCATCTCAGATATTCTCCAGGAAAAGGCGGCAGAATTGCCTGCCCTAGGGCGCTGCAGTTCCCGGGAAATGGCGAGTGAATTGGCCTTTTGTTTGGGCCAGCTGCGCCGGGCGAAAGCAGTCCCCGAAGACCTGACAACCTCAATCCGTGAGGAAGACCAGGTGCTGGCTGACTTGGCAGTGGTGTGGCAGGAATATCTGTCTTTTCTGAAAAGCCGCAGCCTTGCTGATCTCGAAGAACAATACAGGCTGGCCGTTCAGGCCCTGTCAGGGGTGCCATGGCTGCAGAAGGTCCGCCAGCTCCATCTCTGCTGGTTCTTTGACTTTGAGCCCCAGCAGCTGGATATTTTGCAGGCTGTCTGTGCTCTTGTGCCTGCTGTCACCCTGTGGCTGCCCTATGACCATGTTGCCCATGAGGACTGTCTGGAAGGAACCCTGGCGCAGTTGCAAGCCATGGGCTTTAAGCTTCAGCGGCAAGCAAGCGGACAAAGGAGTCAACTGACTGCCAGCTTGTTTCTCCTGCCTCCTGAGCCCGCTGCCCATCCTCCTGTCCGTGGTCTGGGCGCACCTCGGCTCAAGCAAGAACTGGAACTGGTAGCCAGTGAGATCAAATCCTTGGCGGCAGCTGGGGCCAGAGGGGAGGATATTTGCCTGGTAGTGCCCGATATGGACAAATACCTGCCCCTGATGGGCAGTATGTACAAAGAGCGGGGCATTGATTTGTCCGTGCCCTTGCGTGCCAATCTCACTGGCGTGCCCTGGGTGAGTGAAATTTTGAAAATCTGGCGGGCAGCCGCCAGGGGCTGGGACAGAGAAAGCCTGCTCCTGGTTGCCGGCAATGTCTACATAACTAATCATCTGCCGGCGGAATGTGATGCCGACGCCTTAGAATGGACTCTTTACAGCCTCAGGGGCGACCTCCGGGGAAGGCAGTGGCTGGACAAGCTTGACCGGGAAAGAGAAAGGCTGTCCCGCCAGCTGGAAGCATCTGATGAACAGTTGTTACAGAAGGGAATTCAGCAGCCACTGGCACTGTATGAAAAAGCCCGCTGCGGCTTAATGGCCTGGCTGCAGATGGGCAGTGTGCTGGCCGGGAGGCGCAGCCGCCAGGACCATTGCCAGATTCTCCAGGGGCTGCTCAAGGAAAATGAACACAGGCTCTGTCCCCCGGAAGACACCCTCACGGCGGTGCGGGACCGGGCGGCCTGGGCTAAGCTGAGCGTCTGCCTTAAGGATTATTTGGCCTGCTGCCGCTTGCTGGAACGGGATAATCCCATAAGCGCCGGTCAATTCCTTGAGGATATTTTCCCCTGGCTGAAACTGGACCTGTCCCTGGAACGCAGCAGCCCCAGTGCCATCCGGGTGCTGTCTCCTGCAATGGTCAGGGGTCTTAAGTTTCCCTGGGTCTTTATTCTTGGCCTCAACCAAGGGGTATTTCCCCTGTCCAGCCAGGAAAACTGGCTGCTGGGACGGTTCCCACCCTTGCAGGGGATGGAGCAGGCTGGAACCGACCGGGTGCTGGCCCAGCAGAAGATCTTCTTTCACTGTGCTGTTGCCGCCGCGGCAGATGGCCTGTATCTCTCCCGGCAATTGCCGGGAATAGATGAAGGCGCAGAGATCTCCTCTTTCTGGCGGGAGGCGGAAGCAGCCGTCGAGAATATGCCCTGCAAATACTTGGACAGTTCTGACCTGCTGCCCCAGGCCCAAGAGGCCACCTCTGTGAGCAGACTGATACAGCGCTTGGTTTATGATCTTGCTCAGGGGCAGCAGCTGCCTGCCCCCGCCCTGGATTGGCTCAAGGGGTGGGAGAGCTACCCGCATTTGCTGACAGCCAGTCAGGCTGTCCAACACAGGGAAAGCCCTCTGCCTGTAGACAATTACGATGGGGATCTGGCAACGAGTTCCCCGGCTCTCCGGGATCGTTTCGGGCGAGGCGTGTATTCCATCAGCCGTTTGGAACTGTATTCCTGCTGTCCTTTTGCTTTTTTCGCCCGCCACTGTCTAAGATTGGATCCGGCTCCCCGGGACCAGGAAGAATACTCCGCCCTTGAAAAGGGAACCCTCTTGCACTGGCTGCTGGAGCGATTTTACCAAGGGGGCTTTATTGGCAGGGCTGATGCCGACCGGCCGGAAACAATCCGGCAACCCTTGGCGGCCCTGACCCGACAATGGCTGGAGCAGGCGGGATGCGACCCCGACGAACTAATGTGGAGGTTGAGGGGTCGGGATGCTGTCAACATGGTGGCAGCTCTGGTGGAAACCGATTTAGCCTGGCTGCAGCGAACCGGCTTGAAACCAGTACTCTTTGAGGCCTCCTTTGGCCTGCCCGGTTCTGCTGCTGGAACGGTGTCCCCCGGAGAGGACATGTATTTTCACGGCAAGATCGATCGCATTGATATCTTAGAGCGAGACGGGGAGACCTGGGCTGTAGTATACGATTACAAGACCTCAAGGGAGGTAACCAGGAGCAAAATCCTCGCCGGCAAGAGCCTGCAGATCCCAGTATATCTGACGGCAGTGAGTCCCCTGCTGGAAAAACAGGGCTACAGGGATGTCAGGGTTATGGGCGGCGGCTACTATGTCATCAAGAAGGCCAAACTGGCCGGCGGCATCTGGAACAAAGAGTTTACCAGCCTGGTCAAAAGCGGCCTGGGTTCCTTGGAGCAAGCTGAATTTGAGGACCTGGAGCAGACTCTGGCCAAAGTCTCCAAGGAGCAGCATGAGGCAATCCTGGCAGGCAATTTTGTCCCTGACCCGGATGGGGATGCCTGCAAGTGGTGCGATTTTGCCCGCTGCTGCCGATATGATAAATACCGCTTAAAGCTGAAAACCGGAGGTGAGTGCAGTGGAACTGAGTAAAGAGCAGAAAGAGGCAACCGCCATTGATGACAACTTGGTGGTCAATGCCGGAGCAGGCTCTGGCAAGACTACTGTGCTTACCGCCCGTTACATACGCCTTCTGGAAGAAGGGGGGCTGTCCCCGGCGCAAATCGTAGCCATAACCTTTACCAAAAAAGCTGCCCGGGAAATGCGGGAGCGGATAGATGAGCAACTGGCTGGCTTGTCCAGAGAAAATCCCCGCTGGAAAGAGGCCCGGGATCAACTGATCTCGGCCCCCATAGGCACCATTCATTCCTTTTATGCCCGGGTATTGCGGAGCTTTCCCGTCGAAGCCGGAATCAATCCCTCTTTCCGGGTGTTGGACGAGCTGGAGGCCAGTCTTATGCTGGACAAAGCTGTTGCCACTGCCTTTCAGCAGGCAGCTGCAGAAAAATGCCCCCATCTGGCCCTGCTCACGGAAGTCCTGGGGGCCGAGGCTCTGGAAGAAGAAGGGAATCTCGCTCAGCAAATCCGGCATCTTTATAAGACATTGCGCAACCGTGGCATTCCCGTGGCCGAAGCCAGTCTCAGCGAATTATATGAAGAACTGCCCTCCTGGCAGCAATGCCAGGAAAGCATTGCCGCCCTGGCGGCAGGTGAGGCGGAATTGGCTGCATCTCTGGAGGGCAAGGACAAGCCGGAAATGGTTAGGACCCGTCAGGCCTTTGTCCAGGCGGCCAGGGATATGGCTGCACTGACTGAACTGGAGGCCCTGGTCGAACTCTACCCGGCTTTGCTGGCTTTGACTGGATTAAAAGGGGGACGGATCAAGGGTCATAAAGAATTTGTCAACTCCGGGGTTCAGGCAGTGCAGAATCTTTTATCTCGGGGATTGGCGCCGGTGCTGGGACAAGCTGTCCTCGCCCTGCTCAGGCGTCTGGACGGGGTCTTTGACGAACTGAAAGGCCGGGCCGGGGGCCTGGATTTTTCCGACCTGCAGTTTGCCATGTGGCGACTGCTCCAGCAGCCCCAAGTTGTGGCCGCTCTCGGCCGGCGCTATTTGACCTATATGATAGACGAATTTCAGGATACAGACCGCCTCCAGCATAGGATAATAGTCAGGCTGGTGCAGCAGGGAGAAGCTATTCCCCCAGGGAGGCTCTTCATCGTCGGCGATGAAAAACAGTCAATTTACAGGTTCCGGGGGGCTGAGGTGGGAGTGTTTAAAACTGTGCGCCAACAGCTAACCGAGACTAACCCCCAGGGGGAAAAACGAATAACCTGCAACTTCCGCTCCCGCAAGCCCCTGATTGACCTGGTCAACGCCTTCTTCTCCCAGCTCATGGGCGGGGTGGGAGAAATGGAGTATATTCCCCTCACTGCCCACCGCAGTGGTGCAGCTCCCTGCGCCGAACTCTTTGTCTGCCCCGAAGGATCTGGCTCACCTGCTGCAGGCGAGGCCGCCGTCATGGCGGCCCGGATTTGGGAAATGGTTGAGTGCAAAGAGCTTATTGTTGGCGAGGGAGAAAATCCCCAGCCGGCAAAATATGGGGACATCGCAATTCTTATCCGCAGCCGCACCCACATCAAAGAATATGAGCATCATCTGCGTCTTCGGGGCATTCCTTACACGGTGGTAGGGGGCATTGGCTTTTATGCCCAGCAGGAAGTCCAGGATATGCTGAATTTGCTCCGGGCGGTGCGAAACAGCTGGGATGAAATCTCCCTGATTGCAGTGCTGCGCTCACCCCTTTTTGCCTTGGATGATGACAGTCTCTATTCTTTGGTCCGCAGCCAAGAGCATAGTGGCGGCAGCCTCCTGGACCAGGATGCCGCCCTTAATGGTGAACAGCAGCGGCGGCTTCTGCGGGCCAGGGCTGTCATTTCTCAGCTGCGCGATGCCCGGGGGCGTTTGGAATTGCCCAGGCTGCTGGAACTGGCTTTGGAACTGACCCAGTACCGGGAGGCGATACTTTCAGGCTATGCCGGCTTGCAACGCTATGCAAACTTGGAAAAGCTTGTAGATTTGGCAGAGGACTTCGCCGCTGCAGCTTATGACGAAGATTTTTTAACCTGGGTTGAATACGCAGCCACTCAGGATGAAGGCGAAGCAAAGGTGGACAGCGAACAGTCAGATTCTGTGCGCATTATGACCATTCATGCCAGCAAGGGTCTTCAATTTCCCGTAGTCTTTCTGCCTGTGGCAAACACGAAAATGCGCCTGGATTTTGGCAGCATGCTGGCAGATGATCAGGGAAAACTGGCCTTTCGCCATCCCTGGCAGTGCCCCGTCTGGGAAAAAGTAAAAGAGCAGGAGCGGAAACGCGAAATCGAGGAATACATGCGTCTGCTCTATGTAGCCGTAACCAGAGCCAAGGATAGACTGGTATTTCTGGTTCAGCCGACGGAAAAAGAGGAACAATCCTTTAACTATTGGATCACTGAATTTGCTGGCAACTCCCCTGGCCATTTTGTCCACAGGGAGGCAAGCCCGGCGGCAGGAAATATTCAGCACCCGCTGCCCCTGCCGGAACCAGCCCTCCCGAAAAAAAACAGTCGGGAGCAGATCTTTGCCGGGTTGGCCCGGGTAGGCAGGGGCAGCAGAACAATCAGGTACTTCAGCATCTCTCAGTTTCTCCTGTGGCAACACGACCGGGAACAGTTTCACCGGCAATACCTTTCCCGCTGGGTCCATGCCGATCCCCTGAATTTTCGGGAGCAAAGCCAGGAAGATTGGCAGCATGAGCCTGGAGGAGCCAGTTTCGGCTCTTTGCTTCACAGCGCCCTGGAAGTTGTTAATGCCAACACCGACTTGGCAGCCCTTCTGGGCACACTGGCGCCGGCCCATTTCCCCGCCGCCGACAAGGCTCAGCATGACAGGATATTCTATTCCGCCAAGACTTTGTTGGAGGGATATATCCAGGATCCAGGTCCCCCAGGGGAATTTACAGCCTCTGGCAGCGAACAGGAATTTTATTACCGAATTGGCAACGCCCTCTTCTATGGAATTATCGACCGCTTGCTCTTTGCCGATGACCATGTAGCCATAGTGGACTACAAAACCAACAGAATTCCCCCGGATGGCGTGAGTGCTCTGGTAGAAGCTTATACTCCCCAGTTGCGCTTCTATGCCTTGGCTGTCGGGGCAATCTATCAGCGGCCCGTTCGCGCCTACTTGCAGCTCCTCCGTTTGCCTCCCGGCCAGCAGACTGTAGAAATAGAACTTTCATTAGAGAAAGAGCAAGAATTAATGGCTCAGCTCAAAGAATTTGTCGCTTATTGCCTGCAGGCCTAACAAACAGCGACACTCAGGGACGGACCCTGAGTGTCGCTGTTTGTGCAATCTTACTTTTTCAGCAAGGGTTTGAGCCAGGCTGCCAGGTCGGCGACCCAGCCAAAATTCCCATGAGCGCCGTTGGCGATTTCTTTGTATACCAGCCGGGCGCCCTGTTCCTGCAGGGTGGCTATTAATTCCGCCACGGGCTTAACAGGCACTATTTCGTCCTCAGCGCCATGAATCACTAGGATGGGCAGTTTTTTGGCTGCACCCAGATAATCCAGGGGATTAAAATTATACTCCAGATTAAAGTCTTCGCCGGCAAAGGGCAGGCAGGGAATGCCGGAAATTACCGCCAAACCGGAAAAATGTTCGGGATGGCGCAGGCCGGTATGCCATGCGCCAAATCCCCCCATGGCGAATCCGCCAAGAAACAGCTTGTCCCAGTCCAGGGGCAGGTTCTGTTTTATTGCTGCCAGATTTTGAAGAATATCCGCTTCCTCGTCGCCGAGATAAAAGCCGTTGGCTACCCGGGCTTTGGGAAAGATGAGCACCAGGCCTAGTTTATCTGCAGCTTTATGCAGCTCTGGATTGGCGGCAAAGGCCTGCTCATCTGCACAGCTGCCATGGAGCAACATCAGCATCGGCCATTTACGCTGGCTTTTAAAGCCTTTGGGGAGGTAAAGACTATAGGTCTGCAGACTGCCGTCTGTCTCTGCGCGGAAGGCTCTGCGCGATAATCCAGGTTTATCTGCAAGGGGATTGCCGCCATTTTGGAGGCTGTCCCGCATTTCCCTGGCCTGGAGGAAGTGTCCATAGCCGGGTTCGTCCCATGTACAGAGAGCGCATTTTTCTTCCATCCATTCCAGATTGGCCAGGGCGGTATGAACCGCTGTAGGATACAGGCAGTTAATATCTTCTTCAAGTTTCAGCAAGTCTGCTTTAATTGCCGAGAGTTCAGCGGGGTCAATGACAAAGAAAGGATGCTTTTTTAGATAAGTCTGTCCGCAGCCATGACCGCCCAGCTCCAAAACGTATTCGCCGCTGGGCAACGGCCGCTGGGGACTCCAGCGCAGGGTCCAGTGGTGACAACCAGAGCCCAGTTCTACAGTGGAGCTATGGGTCTCTAAACAGGCATCGCCTTCTTTGATCGCAATATCCAGTTTGGCGGGACAAGTCTGGGGGTTGTAAAGGCCCAGATTAATTTGCATAGGTCTGTCCCCGTGCCAGAGATTACAGGTCAGAAAGGACTGGGCATAAGCGCTATTGCCGAGCTTAGGGCAAATTCCCACAGGAAACAGCCGACGCAGGTCGGTGCTCTCAGAATTATAATTCTCATCCTCAACCAACTGATAGAGAGCCCTTTCTTCCTCAAACCTGCGAGCGATGCTTAGATTTATGGCAATGGTCTCGTAGAGAAGGGGCCGCAGAGGCGGCAAAATGCTCCAGGGAACAGCTACAGTAAACAAGCTATTATTAGCATCTACGGTAAATTTGTATTTGATTTTGCTGCAATCCAGCTGAGGAAAGCGAACACCATGATGGGTAATGGCAAAAACATGGGGTTTTTTGCTGGTTCCGGCAAAACCCAGAGATGTATAGCATGTTGTCGACTGGCAGTCTGTTTGCCTTGAAACATTGAGGATCAAGGTATCTTCCCAGGGCTGGACCTTGTGGCGAGGGCCTTCTGTCTGCTGGGAAACCTCCAGGGCAAGGAACAGATTCAGGCTGTCACAGGCCCAATAAGACATAACCTCTTGCCCAGGGGGACCAGTTATCTGTTGCAGCGGCTGCATCGCCATCTCTGTTTTTGGGGGAAACTTTTTCAGCTCAAAGTGCAGTGGAAAATAAAAAGACGGCCGGGGCCATGACGGCGTGGGAAACAATTCTAAGGCCATGGAGGCCACCTCCTTTAGCCGTATACTTCTACCTGCACAGGGAAAATTCCTGCACAGGGCCGGTGGCGGTATTTGGCAAATAGTATTATAATAATAATTACAGCAGGGACTGGCTTTTCCACAAGCCCTTGACGGCAGCCAGCAATCTGTTTGCTGCCAGTTTGTCAGATTGCATTTGTTTGTCCAGCATGTCTTTTATTGCCTGGCGTTTGCTGCTGCCGTTTGCAGGACAGGGGTTGGCGGTTACAGGCAGCTGCAGTTTTCCTGCAACTCTGCTTGTAGTTTTTTCGCTTATATAGAGCATTGGTCTGATGAGGCGGAGGCCGGTGCGGTCAAGATAGCTCACGGGCTTAAAGCAGGCAATGCGCCCGGCATAGAACATATTGAGAAAAACAGTCTCAATGGCATCGTCACTGGTATGGCCCAGGGCCACCACATTGCAGCCAGCTTCTATGGCGCTGCTGTTAAGGAGGCCGTGGCGCATTTTTGCGCACAATGAGCAGGGATTGGTTTCCTGGCGGATGTCAAAGATGATTTCTGCTAATTGGCTGGGCACCAGGGTAAAGGGTATGCCCAGGGAGCGGCAATATCCTGCCACCGGCGACCAGTCGGCACCCGGCCAGCCCATGTCCACAGTAATTGCCTGCAGGGAATAGCTGACGGGAATCATCTGCCGCAGCTGGGCCAGAGTATAAAGAGTGACCAGGCTGTCCTTGCCCCCTGATACGCCTACGGCAATTTTATCACCGTCTCTGATCATGTCGTATTCCCAGACCAGTTTCTTTGCGGGCGGGAAGAGATGTTGGTGAAAAGGCAGACCCATATACACACCTCCCGATTGATTATATCACAGTCATTTTCGTGAGGATTCAAGCGAATATTTAATAATAATATAAAACTGGAGGCAGAAAAAATGCGCTACACAAAACTCGGAACCACCGGTATCAATGCTTCAGTCATAAGCTTCGGCGGCATCCCCATTCAGCGGGTGAGCAAGGAAGCTGCGGTGGAGATACTGCAAGCCTGTAAAGAAGGGGGCATCAATTTTATTGATACCGCTCGTTTGTACACCGACAGTGAAGAAAAAATAGGCGGATATTTTAACCAACACGGCCGTGAAGGCTGGTATGTGGCTTCAAAATCTCCAGCCAGAGATTATTACGGCATGTTCAAGGATTTGCGGATGAGCCTGCATGATTTGGCCTGTGACTATATTGACTTATACCAGCTGCACAATGTGTCCACCCCGGAGGATATGGAGCGGGTTCTGGGCTCCGGCGGCGCATTAGAGGCTTTGGAAGAAGCCAAGGAGCAGGGCTTAATTCGCCATATTGGTCTCACCGGCCACAAGCCTGAGATCCTGGAACCCGGTGTCAGCTCCGGCCGCTTTGAAACCCTGCAGGTGCCCTTTAATGCCATGGAAAAACAGGCGCTGCCCCTGTTGAAAAAGGCCCGGCAAAAGGGCATGGGAACAATCGCCATGAAGCCATTGGCGGGAGGGGCTCTGACTGTTGCCGCTGCCGCCTTGGACTATATTATCAATAGCAACTGGATTGATGTGGCCATTCCAGGCATGCAGTCAGTGGCAGAGGTCAAGGATAACTGCAGTGTGCTGGAGGGCAAAGTCACCGACAAGCAGCGTCAGGAGCTGGAAAAGCTGATTGCCGGACTGGGCACACATTTTTGTCGCCGCTGTGAGTATTGCCAGCCCTGTCCCTCTGGGCTCAAGATCCCGGCCATGTTCTTGTTTGAAGGTTACTATACCAGGTACAATCTTAAGGAGTGGGCCCTGGAAAGATACGCTGCCCTTCCCGTCAAAGCTTCCGATTGCAGCCAATGCGGGTTATGCGAAAGCCGCTGCCCCTATGAACTGCCAATTCGCGAGATGTTAAAACAGACGGCGGCAACCTTGGAAAAATAGCATATTCTACAGAAGACAGCCTGCAGCTCAGGCTGTCATTTTTATGCCAGCGGAAAGGGAGGTGCCCGGTTTAGCCCCAGCTATTAGGGCAAAGTAAACTAAAAGGAGGGCTTGGGGATGGCGGAAAATCAACGGGTCCCAGAGGGCAGAAGCCGGAGAGTTTATGTATCCTGAGAAAATATATTACGAGCCGGCGGCTTTAGAATACGATCTGGGGAAAATTTTAGCAGCAAAATATGCCCATGTTCCCTGGATAAAGATTGAAAACCACAACAAAATTGATGAGTTGCGTGCCAATCCCAACACAGCTTTTCCCCAGCTGAAAAAGTACCTCATCATTGGCATCAGGAAAACTCATAAATATGTGCCCAACCATAAAGTATCAGATTATCTCGTTCCTTATACCTCCTCGGGCTGCAGCGCCATGTGTCTGTATTGCTACCTGGTTTGCCATTATAACAAGTGCTCCTATCTGCGCCTCTTTGTCAACCGTGAGGAGATGCTGAAGAAACTGTTGAAGACGGCCGCGGCCTCTAGAGATTTAACCTTTGAAATTGGCAGCAACAGCGATCTGGTTTTGGAAAATACCATTACCGGCAACTTAGCTTGGACGATTGAAAAGTTTGCCACTGGCGACCGGGGATTTATCACTTTCCCCACAAAATTTGCTCAAGTTGCCCCCCTGTTAGGTCTGGAGCATAAGGGCAGGACCATTATGCGTATGAGTGTCAATCCACAGTCCATCATTCACAAGGTGGAGATTGGCACAGCATCCCTGAAAAACAGAATCCAGGCCATGAACAAAATGGCTTCTGCAGGTTATAAGGTGGGTTTGCTGATCGCGCCCGTTATCCTGGTAGAGGATTGGAGGACTCAGTATTCCAGGCTGATTGAGCAGCTGGCCGACGAACTGTCAGAACAGGTCAAGGAGCAATTGTTCATTGAGATTATCTTCATGACCTATAGTTTTGTCCACAGAGCTATAAACAGTGAAGCTTTTCCAGGGAGCATGGAACTCTTTGACCAAGAACTGATGACGGGGAGAGGGCGGGGAAAATACTGTTATCGCCTTCCCCTGCGCCAGCAGGGCGAACAATTTTTCAGAACTGAAATTGCAAAGAAATTGGATGTGCCGATTATCTATGTAGTTTAGAAAGAAAAGCTTTACACATATGAGTTGTCCTAAATATAAAGGTTGGCCCTGAATGGGATCCACCCTTTTTATTTCTCTGATGTCCCGTTCCTTATTTGACCAGGACATCGGCATAGTCCAGCAATGCTTGAAACCCCTGGGCGCTGAGGCAATAAACGCCTTTTTCCACCCGCTGAAACCAGCCATAATAATTTTTTTGCAGGATTCCTGGGGAAGCAGCGATTCCAGTGGCGGCGACTATGTCTTTGAGCCGCTGCCGGCCATCGCCAATGTACTCAGCAATCTGCAGGGCTTGTTCCCGATAGGCGGTGACCAGGGGACGCCCCCTGCTGCCGCCGATGTTGTAATCCCCCGAGCGGCCTTCGAATTCCTTGAGCATAAGCACTTTATTTCTAGAGCTCTTGCGGGGGGGCTGGACCACAGGGTGACAAAGGGGCTGAACCACGCCTTTTGAAGATACCGTCAGCAGGCCGAGGCCCAGGGCCCGGCACAGGCTCAAGATCTTGCGCCAGCGGGGGGTGCGCATACTTTTGGGCTGGGGGACGGCCAGGTAGACATTAGCGCAAATTCGCTTGCGTTCATTTCCCTGCAAAATCAGGTCCAGGGTGATAGACACCTTCAGCTCCACCAAGAGGAGCTCCCCATCTTTAACTGCAGCCAGGTCGCAATCCAAAACTTCCCCGCGCACGCAAAAGCCCTGGTTTTCCAGATAATTTTTTACCGGCAGGTAAAGATCCGTTTCCCGTGCCATTACAAACTGTCTCCCATCTGCAGGTTTGAATCACGGTTTTCCTGCTGGTATACTTTGTATAGCCAAAGTTGGTTCACTATTCTCCCCCCTATAGCAAGACTATCCCATATTTAATCAGGAGGTGCAAGCCATGGTTCGCCTTTGGTCCGGCAAGCGCTACCACAGCTGGAACTGGCATTTGCAGTCAGTCTTCGGTGAAAAGGTGGCAAAAATAGCCCTGGATGCTGGTTTTAGCTGTCCCAACAGAATTGACGGCTCCGGGGGCTGTATCTATTGCAGCTCTAGGGGCAGCGGTGATTTCGCCGGCGAGACGGGGGCGGCAATTCCCGATCAATTTGTCCAGATGGCCATGCAAATCAGGAAAAAGTGGCCGGAGGTCACGAAGTACATCGCCTATTTCCAGGCCTACACCAATACCCTGGCTCCGGTCTCCCAGCTGGAAGGCCTTTACCGCCAGGCCCTGGATCAGGAGGGGGTGGTTGGACTGTCTATTTCCACCCGTCCCGACTGCCTGCCTCCGGAAGTGCTGGACTTGTTGGCAGAATTAAACCGTCAGACCTGGCTGTGGGTCGAAGTGGGTCTGCAGTCAATTCATGATGACACCCTAAAGCTGATAAATCGCGGCCATAATTACGCCTGCTTTGTCCAGGCCGTAGAAGAGCTGAAAAATAGGGGAATACGCGTCTGTGCCCATATTATTCTCGGCCTCCCCGGGGAGACCGAGGGGATGATGCTGGAAACGGCCAAAGCTTTGGCATCTTTAGGCTTGCAGGGGATCAAAATTCATCTGCTCAATGTCATCAAGAACACCCCCCTGGCCGACATGTGGGAAAGGGGCCAGGTTCCCCTGCCTGACATGGAAGACTATGCCCGCTGGGTGGCCGATGTCCTGGAGCTTTTGCCCCCGGAAATGGTAGTCCAGAGGCTCACCGGCGATGCCCCTGCCCCCTTGCTCCTCGCCCCTGCCTGGAGCATGCGCAAATGGGAAGTGTTGATGGCCATCGAAGGTGAATTGGCCAGGCGGGATACCTGGCAGGGAAGAAAATACCAGGGAGCCCTGAGATAATGATATAATAATTAACAACGCCAAAAGTACATGAGGGAGAGATCTATTTGAAGATATTGATAAACGCCAAGATGGACCATGAAAATGTGGTTAAAATCCAGTCTGGATTCCCCGCCGCAGAAGTGGTGCAAACAGACAATCCACAAAAGGCGGGCGAACTGGCCAGCGAAGCGGAAATACTCATCACCTGGTGGAGCAATTTCCAGCCGGTATTCCTGGACAGCCCACGCCTGCGCTGGGTCCATACCCTCAGCGCCGGCGTCGATGGGTTTTTGCTGCCCCCAATCATGGAGGGAAGGGTGTTGCTCACTAATTCCCGGGGAATTCATGGCATTCCCATCTCGGAGCATACTTTTGCCATGATGCTGGCTTTTAGCCGGGGTCTCAACCAGTATGGAAGGCATCAAGCTCTAAGCAAGTGGCAGCGGGTAAAATTAACCGAGCTCAGGGCTAAGACCTTAGGAATTGTTGGCCTGGGCAGCATTGGCAGGGAAATTGCCCGCCTGGGGACAGCCTTCGGCATGCGTGTCCTTGCTGTCAAGCGCAATCCAGGGCCGCCTCCAGAAGATGTAAACCGGGTGGTGGGCCTGGAGGGTCTGGAAATGGTTCTCCGGGAAAGCGATTATTTGGTTATAGCCGTTCCCCTGACAGCTGAGACCAGATGCCTGATTGGGGCCAGAGAGCTGGAGCTGATGAAGACTACAGCCATTCTCATCAACATTGCCCGGGGGGAAGTCGTCGACGAGAGTGAACTGGCAGCGGCACTAAAACAGGGCCTTATTGCCGGCGCCGGCTTGGACGTCTTTGAGACAGAGCCTCTGTCCCCGGATTCGCCCTTGTGGAAGCTGGATAACTGCATCATCACTCCTCATTGCGCTGCCCTCTCTCCCCAGTACATGTCCAGGGCCACGGATTTGTTTTGCCGCAACCTGGACGCGTTTTTAAAGGGCGAACCCATGCCCACAATCGTTGATCCCCAACGGGGCTATTGAGGTGATTGAAATGGCCAATAAAGGAATTGCTGTTGTAGGCAGCATCAATATTGACATGGTTTTCAGCCTGCCCCGCCTGCCCGTAACCGGGGAAACTGTCAGCGGCGCTAGCTTCGCCGCCCACCCGGGGGGGAAGGGGGCTAATCAGGCTGTGGCTGCTGCCCGTCTGGAGGTGCCAACAGTTATGATTGGTTGTGTCGGCGACGACAGCTGGGGGCAGTTCCTCTTGTCGGGACTGCAGGGTGAAGGAATTGATTGCGCCCATGTGGCCCAAGTTCCAGGTTCCAGCGGCTGCGCCGGCATTATGGTGGCTGCCGGGGGCGACAATCTAATCGCCGTGGCCACAGGCGCCAACGCATTGCTCAGTCCCGGCAGGGTGGAAGGGGCTGGAGATGCAATTGCCCAGTCCAAGGCCCTCATGACCCAGCTGGAAATCCCTTTGGAGACAGTGATGACCGCCCTGAAACTGGCTAAAGAGGCAGGGGTTATTACCATTTTGGACCCGGCGCCTGCACAGGCTTTGCCCCCTGAGTTATTAGCCCTGGTGGATTATCTTACCCCCAATGCCCATGAAGCCTCCAGCCTCACGGGCATTGATGTCCATTGCTGGAACACTGCTGCCCAGGCCGCCCGCAAGTTGCGGAACCAGGGGGTGAATACAGTCATTGTTACCATGGGCAAGCTGGGAGCATTCTTCAGCGGCCCCGCCGGGGAGGTCCGCATCGCCGCTCCCCGAGTGGCGACAGTGGATGCCACTGCCGCGGGGGATGCCTTTAATGGCGCCTTGACTGCCGCCCTGATCCAGGGCATCCAGCCGGATATAGCCGCTGATATTGCCGCTGCCGCCGGCGCTCTGGCCGTTGCCAAAGCCGGGGCTCAGCCCTCTCTGCCCACTTTAGCGGAACTGGGAAAGGCGGTGAGCCTGCCATGGTAAAAAAGCTGATTCTCGATACCGACCCCGGCATTGATGATGCTCTGGCCTTGATTGCCGCCGTGAGCTGCAGAGAGGCAGAGGTGTTGGGCGTAAGCGTGGTGGCAGGCAACCTGCCCCTGGAGACAGTGACTGCCAATGCCAGCGCCATTTTGGCGTTTTTGGACAGCCCAGCCCGGGTCTACCCCGGGGCGACAGGTCCTCTATACGGCAAATTGCAGGATGCCTCAGACATCCATGGCCCCGGCGGTTTGGGGGGCTGGCGCCTCAAACCTGATCCCAATCGGGTGGCTTGCTGCCATGCAGCCGAATTCATGGCCAGGACCGCCGCCGCTTTTCCTGGTCAGGTGACTTTGGTAACTTTAGGTCCCTTGACTAATCTGGCCCTGGCTTTGGAGCAACATCCCCGTGAGATGCAAAAATTAGCGGGGGTGGTCATAATGGGTGGTGCTCTGAGGGTTCCGGGAAATGTTACCTCAACAGCAGAGTTTAATATCTGGGCCGACCCCGATGCCGCCCAGCTGGTGCTCAACTCCGGCCTGGATTTGACCATGGTCGGCCTGGATGTCACCAAGAACATGCGGCTGGAAAAAGAGGACATCTCAAGGCTGGCTGGGGGAGGCGCTGCAGCCAGAGGGGCTGCCCGGATGATCGAGTATGCTGTCCGGGAACAGGGGGAGTATCCCTTTCATGACCCCTTGGCATTTATGGCAGCGGTCCAGCCAGAATGCTTTGCTTTCGATACTGTGCCCGTAGCCATTGAAACCCGGGGCGCCATCTGCAGGGGCCAGACCATTGCCGACTATAGCGGACCGGGAAATCCAGGCGAGGTGAAAGTGGCGAGAAAAGCAGATTATAGTAAATGCAGGGACTTTCTCCTGGAACTCTGGCTTGATGCTCCTGATCGATAGACCAGGAGATTGCATATGCAAAAGGACCCGGCCGTATGTTTGCCGGGTCCTGTGCATATACTGTGTACGGTGCCTCCGGCAATGGAGGCCCTGACATACAGGGGTGATGAGTTGAAAAAATCGCTGCTTTTGCTGGCATTAGTCTTGGCTTTTTTGCCCGGATGCCACAGCCCCGAGTCCTGGCGCAGTTATGGTGGTGACGGCAGCCGCTGTCTGTGCGCCCATCAACCTGGTCCCAATCGGCCCCGCTTGATTTGGGTAGCTGACCTGGAAGGCGTCAACCCGGGCGGTCCTGTAGTCGACAGCAGCAGTATCTACGTTCCTCATTCCGGCGGCAGTGTCACAAAGCTCAGCTTTGACGGCGCGGTGGAGTGGCGGTTTGACAGCTGGGTCAGTCAAAGAGGGGATTTGCCTCCCCACTTGTTGCTGCTGCCTGGGGAGAAAGTTCTGGTCAGCACCCAGGGCGCTCAGGAAGAGACTTTTTTGTTAAACAGCGACGGCGCAATCACCACAGGGCCCGCCTGGCTGCCCTGGGCGGCGGCCATGAGCCCTGGGGCAAACAGCAGCGGATATATAGTTGTCTGCCACCAGTTTATAGGCGAGGCCAATGACGTATCCCTGCGTGTTTACGGTATCCAGGGAGGCCAAACTTTGTGGCGCTGGGATTATGCCGAAAAGGGACAGTCTTTTTACGGCAGCAATCCTGTAGTCCTTGAGGATGGACGGGCCTTTGTCTTTATTGAGACGGAAGGTGAAAACAACGTGCTCCTGGCCTTGGACGCTGCCGGGAGCTGCCGGTGGCAGCGGGAATTCCCGGCCCAGGAAACCCGGGGCGTGGGCCAGGCCATTGCCGCAAGCCAGGAGGGTGTGGTAGTCTTCGGCACCCCCCGGATTGAGGACATCAGCAGAGTGTACAGTCCCGGCTGGCTGTACGCTGTGGGCGGTGAAGGAGAAATTCTATGGCAGGTTAATGCAGGGCAGCGGGTGGAACAGATTTTTATCGCTCCAGGGCTGGTGGTGGCAAATTTGCTGCGCACCAAGTTGCTGGCTATAAATATGGAGGGTGAAGAGTTGTGGCAGTATCCCCTGGCAGGCTGGGAAAGCAATGGGGTTATGGATAGCCGGGGGCGAATCTATCTGGCAGGCGTCCTGAATAATTCTGTCTGGCTGAGAGCCGTGGATTCTAAGGGGAGGGACGTCTGGCAGCTGGATACAAAGCAGCCGGCCCAGTCAGTTTCCTGCCTGGCCCTGGCCAACGGCGTAATTTATCTGGCCACCGATAACGGCAAGCTCCTGGCAATATCCGATTAGACCGGCGCCAGGAATTCGGTTGAGAAAACCTGGGAACTGTGACATAATGAAAGGGATAAAACACAGGGAGGTCTAGATAATGATAAGAAAACAAATGCCCCCACCCTGGCGTATAAAAATGGTCGAGATGATCAAGATGAATACCAGGGAAGAGCGCAATATCCTCTTGGAAAAAGCAGGTTACAATCTCTTTAATCTGCCCTCGGAAGCGGTATATATTGACCTTCTTACTGACAGCGGAACTGCGGCCATGAGTGATGTCCAGTGGGGCGGACTGATGCAGGGCGATGAAGCCTATGCCGGCAGCCGCAGCTACTATCATTTGCAGAGCACTGTAGAAGAATTGCTGGGCTTAAAATATGTCATTCCTACTCATCAGGGCCGCGGCGCCGAAAATATACTTTTTCACTATTTGGTCAAGCCTGGCCAGTATGTTTTGGGGAATATGCATTTTGACACCACCAAGGCCCATATAGAGTTTAATAAGGGCCGGGCTGTCAACCTGGTAGCAGAAATTGCCAATGATACCCAGGCCTACCACCCCTTTAAAGGCGATTTCGACTTAAAGGCTTTAGAACAATTCATCCAGGAAAAGGGAGCCGAGCAAGTTGCCTTTATCCTTGTAACGGTTACCTGCAACAGCGCCGGCGGCCAGCCGGTATCCATGGCTAATTTGCGTGGAGTCAGGGAAATTGCCGATCGCTACGGGCTCCAGGTCTTTCTCGACGCTGCCCGCTTTGCGGAAAATGCCTGGTTTATCCAGCAGCGGGAAGAAGGCTACGCTGACAAACCCATCAAGGATATTGTCCGGGAAATGTTTAGTTTCGCCAATGGCTGCACCATGAGCGCCAAGAAGGATGCCATCGTCAACATTGGCGGCCTTGTGGGCCTCAGGGATGAGGAGCAGTACAAAGAAGTATCCCGCCTGGGAGTAATTTTTGAAGGATTCCCCACTTATGGCGGCTTGGCCGGCAGGGATCTGGAGGCTATAGCCCTTGGCCTCAAGGAAGTCGTCCAGCAAGATTATTTGGCCTATCGTGTGGGCCAGGTGGAATATCTGGGTGCGCGGCTGCGGGACGCAGGTATTGCCATTGTCGAGCCAGTCGGCGGCCATGCCGTCTTTGTTGATGCCCGCAAGTTCTTGCCCCACATCCCCAAAGAGCAGTTCCCTGCCCAGGCTCTGTGCATCGAACTCTATCGGGAGGGCGGCGTCAGGGGAGTTGAAGTGGGAGGCGTGTTGGCAGGAAGGGATCCTGAAACCGGCAAGAATTTATTCCCCGAATTAGACCTTATGCGCCTGGCAATCCCCCGCCGGGTTTATACCAATGAACATATGGACGCCATTGCGGATGCTCTGATTAAGGTCAAGGAACGGGCTGCATCTGTCCGGGGCGTGGATTTTGTGGATGAACCGCCGATCTTGAGGCATTTTACCGCTACATTTAAGCTGGTATAGACAAAAAAACTCATACTTATACAGCGCGATAAAAACAAAGGAGAAATAACATTGACCAAAACAATTATCAGCACTCCAAATGCCCCTGCCGCTATCGGCCCTTATTCTCAGGCAGTGCGCGTGGGGAACTTGCTTTTTACCTCAGGGCAGATTCCCTTTGTCCCCAGCACGGGCCAGTTGGTTTCCAAGGATATCAAGGAACAGACCAAACAGTGTCTGGAGAATATAAAGGCGATCCTGGATGAGGCCGGGACCAACTTTGATAACTGCATCAAATGTACCATCTTTATCAAGGACATGAAGCAGTTCGGCCAGATTAACGAGGTGTATGGCTCTTATTTCCGGGATAATGCCCCTGCCCGGTCTTGTGTAGAGGTGGGCCGCCTGCCCAAGGATGTAGATATTGAAATCGAAGCCATCGCTTTGATTAAATAAGTTTCGGAGCTCGAAGTCAAACCGGCCCTCATCGGGCCGGTTAATTATTTTATGGCCGGTATAGGGAGATACTAGACTGCGGAAGGTGATTATCATGCCCAAGTCGGTGCTATCCCACAAGCAGTTTGCGGCGATTTTGTATGTCTATGTTCTGGAGCAGCCCTTTTATTTATTCCCGAAGCCTATTTTGCCGGCAAAGATGCCTGTATCTCTACCCTCCTTGGTTCAGTGGTCAGCATGTTGGTGTTGGCTGCCTGGCTGCGCCTAGCTCGGCGACACCCAGGAAAAAGCCCCATACAAATTGGCATCCGGGTTCTGGGCCCATTTTTCGGTTATCCCCTTGGCATATATATTCTTTTGATAATTTTAATTGGTGCGGTTTTGATTGTGCAAAACATGATTCTTCTAAACACGATTATCATCCTGCGCAAAACTCCAATGAGTATTATCAGACTTACCCTTGTTGCCACTGCCCTGTACGCCTGTTATAAAGGGATTGAAACCATCGGCCGCCTCTGTGAATTGTTGTTTTTGCCCCTGACTTTACTAGTGTTTGCCCTTGTTTTTTTGGATTATCCCCAGCTGTCTATCCAGAACTTCCAGCCCATATGGCAGATTAATTGGCAAGGAGTGCTGGTTGGCACGTTCAATTCCTTGGCATTTCCTTTTGCCGAGATTATGATCCCAGTAATGTTGTTGCCCAATGTATCCCAAGACCGGGAAGCGGAAAAATACTATTTTTTGGTTTTGGCGGCTGCGGGAATATTGTTGCTGGGCAGGACTCTGCTGGGAATAGTCATTTCTTCGGCGCCCATTCTCGAACTTATTTCTGTGCCCTTTATTTCTCTTTTTCGGCATGTGGCTTTGAGTCCGTTCTTGGACCGCACAGAAGGGCTTTTTTTGGGCATATTTTATTTTGGCATATTGATAAAGTTGATTATTACTATGTATGCCTTGGCTTTGGGAACTGCCCAGGTTTTCGGGGTCCGCCGCCTGCAAAACCTGTGGCTGCCCCTGGGCTTTTTGGTTGTGCTCATGTCCCACACCATGTTCCCCAACAGCTGGGACTACCATTGTTTTGCCTACATGGTCATTACAATTTTTGCCCTTCCAGTAGAGCTGGTCTATCCTTTTCTCCTGGTGGGCGCAGATGCTGTTCGGGGGTGGTTACAACCAAGGCCGGTAAAGAAACCGGACGGGGACCCTGAGCAATCCAGAAAGAATGCCGGCTAAATCAGGCAAGGCAATTCCCCAGATTAAGTTGGGAAGTGAGTAGAGACAGAGTAAAATAAGCAAGACATTCACTGCCAGATCGCCGAATTGTTTCCCTTTGACCATAGGGGGAAAAGTAAGCCAAATGTACAATGCCATCAGACCGAGAACTAGGACCAAGTAAACAGTTCCCATAGCTTCTCTCCTCCTATCGGGTAAGGGGCGAGCGGGTGACGCCGGTATGTCTTAAGGTAAATTTGACTTCAATATCTGTGCCAACAGCATGCAAGGTTTCCCGCCATTTTTTGTTCAGTGCCTGCCACTGGCGGGGGTCTTGACGGCTGATAACCGAACCATAGCCAAGAAAGTCCGTCTCCATTTCCCGGGCTTTTTCCACTGTTTTCAGGAGCAGGTCGCCAAGCATATCGGCAGCCAAAGCTTCAAGTTCTGCCAGCAGGGGCGGAGTAAACTCTATATCGCCGGTGTAATCCATTACCTGGCCTATAGCAGCCAGGCTCACTTTAAAGCGGGGCGGATTGCTGCCGGCGATATACTGGAGATTACAGGATTCTGGGGAAAGCTCGATGGAGATTTTGGCAGCGTGCCACGGCACCACCAGCACCATGGTGCCGCCCTTGCCAATAAGATAGCGGAAGCCGATGGTTTCGGTTCCTGTCAGCCAGCCGCGCAATTGATCGTCACGAAACACTGCCAGGCCCTCGATGATTGCAGTCTTGGTTTGCTGTTCATTAGAGTCGGGTTGCACTGGTGTCCGGTAAGTGAGTTTAATTATCCTGCCCGCCACCGGCTGAATTCCGCTGTCGCTATAGTTTGCGCAAAACTCTAACAATCTGGGGGTATATGCCTTGCTCCATTCCCCCTGCATTTCAATTAGCCCCCTTAGTTCTTCATCAAGGGTGCCGCTTATTTCTGGAGCCAAGAGCATCTTTTCCCTGGCCGTTCCCTGGCAAACCAGGAGGTAGGAGGTCAGCCTGATTTCTTGCGCCCGGAACAAAAAGTCTAGCACAGGTTTTATCCCCTTACGGGCCAAATCCTCGCCAATGAGGACAACCCGAACATGATGAAAACTAAAGCGGCCCTGCACTCTTCCCCTTAAATTCCGGGTGGCGTCGCTGAGGGTTTGCCCCCGGGCGGATAAGGTAAGGGTCTGACTGATATTTTTGCTGCCTCCCCCTCCCCCCGTGCCGGCGGCTCCGCTGGCAGTGCCGCCGGCAACATTGAGGACATGCACAGTTACTTCAAAACCGTCGCCCATGGGATCGGTATCAATGCCAAGGAGCAGAACCAGGGCTAACTGATCTAACTCTACGCTATCCCAACATCCCGAAAGGGGGAGCAGCATAATAATGAGCAACAGGACTGCCACAGTCTTCATTAATTGTTTCCCTCCGCTTATTTCATTTTCTGAGGCTGGATGCCAGCAGTGCTTTTGCTTTGGCGCTGAAGGTCACCCTTGGCGATGAAAGTGGGGCGCTGATACATAGCCCAGGTGGGAATGCGCACAATCAAATCTTTCCAGTCGGAGATGGTGATTGGGGCCAAGGGGGACAGATAGGGCACACCAAAGGAACGCAGGGATGTGAGATGGATAATGATGATGGCCAGCGCCAGAGAAATGCCATAGAGGCCCAGGGTTCCCGCCGCCACCAAGAAAGGAAATTTGAGCATGCGAGTGACGACGGCGCCGTTAAATGCAGGAATGGTAAAAGAGGCGATACCGGTTGCCGCCACGACAATGACCATTATTGGCGATACCAGCCCAGCTTCAACTGCCGCCTGCCCGATTATCAATGCCCCAACAATACTTACTGCCTGACCTACGGCTTTTGGCAGGCGCAATCCTGCCTCTCGCAGGGCCTCAAAGGCCAATTCCATTAACCCCGCTTCAATGACGGTGGGGAATGGCACCCCGGCCCGAGCACGAACCAGATTGGTCAGCAAATCTGTGGGAATCATTTCGTGATGAAATGTGGTAATGGCCACATACAGGGCCGGGCTGAGCAAAGCGACAAAGGCTAAAACATAGCGGAGGATGCGGATGAGAGAAGAAAACTGAAAACGTTCATAATAGTCGTCGCTGGATTGGAGCATGTCAGTTAATACATTGGGCACAATCAGGGCAAAAGGTGAATTGTCCACCAAAATCGCCACCCGCCCGTTTAACAGCGCTGCTGCAATATTATCAGGACGTTCGGTATTCCCAACCTGGGGAAAGACCGTCATGGTGTTATCCTCAATCAGTTGTTCCAGTTCGCCGCTATCCATGATGCCGTCGATATCGATCTTGTTTAGGCGGGAGTGGACCTCCGCCAATACCTTCGGGTCAGCGACTCCTTCCAGATGAAGGATTGCAAGCTGTGTATTGCTTCTCCTCCCCACTGAGCGACAGTCAATCTTTAGGGTTGGTGTTTTCAGGCGTTTGCGCACCAGGGTCAGGTTGGTCTCCAGATCTTCAATCAGGCCTTCCCGAGGCCCGCGGACCACCTTTTGAGTTTCAGGTTCCGCCACCGCCCGCAGGCGGGCCGCCTTGGCATTAACTGACCAGGCTCGGGCCTGTCGGTGGATAATTAACAGAACTTGGCCGTTGAGGACCTCTTGTACTGCTTCCCCCAGGGTGGCAACTTCTGTTAGCATATGAGCGCTGATGAGGTCGGGCACCCCAGCGCCCCTTGCCTTAACTGCCGCTGTCAGGGGAGCGATAATGCTGTCGTTGATGATGGTTTTATCCAGCGTGCCCTTTAACATGTAGAGCCTGGCTGGCCGGGGAGGGTCCTGGGCTATATGAAAATCCCGCTTGGAAATATCGTCACAGCCTTGAAATACAGCATCTATCATGGCGCAGTTGGCCTGAAAATCATCAGAAAGGGGGGATTGCTGATCCTGCACCTGTTTTTCCAGCTCCTGAGCCTTCTTCTCCCATAATTTTAATGCTTTCCGGGGCTTACGGGCTGTACGCATAGGGATCCCTCCTTGTTCTAACTTTAATTTTCCTAAATTCTGCAGTAGCTATTCGTACCGGGTTGGGCTACCAGTAGCAAATTGTCCGGTTTGTGCTATACTTTGTGAGGATCATTGAGCATACGGGAGGAATCTTTTGTGCAGCAACACTATGTGACAGTCGCAAATTTTGTGCGAGAATATATGCAGACCACCGAACGGCCTGAGATGGGGCGCAGGCGCACTGCCAGCTTCCGTTGGCGCCATACCTTGAGAGTTTTGTCAACTGCCAGGGAAATCGGGTTGACGGAAGGGGCGAATATGGAGGTTTTGGAGATTGCAGCTTTGCTCCACGATGTGGCCAAATTAGATCCACGCTCTGATGAAATTCACCATGCCGTGCTGGGCAGTCAAATAGCCGAAGAATTTTTGCATAAGCTCAATATTCCTGCGCAGCAACTGGGGATGATTGTAGAGGCAATTAGATTCCACTCCCTGGACACCAATAGGGATGACCTGGGTCTTGAAACTCTAGTCCTAAAGGATGCTGACCGACTGGATGAGGTGGGCGCTTTGGGGATTATTTCTGTTGGGATTCATGCCGGCCGTGTAGGCATGGACTATCGGGGCTGTTTCCGCCAAGGGTTAAAAGAGCTCAACAACCTTGAGGATCTCAATTTTTATACTGCCGCCGGCAAGATGATTTTTAAGCAGCGTCTTAAGCTGACAGAAAGCTTTTGGCGGCAAGCGGAAATGGAGCTGGCGGGGGAAAGCCTTGCCAGTTATGCCGATCTGTAGAGGTGCATATTGACCCTTTTCATGGGCATAATTATAGTGAGCGGTCGGCGGAAGCTGTACTTATGGCAGGCTGAAAAGGACTTTAATAGTCACAGCTGGGAGGAAAGTTCCGCCTGCCGTATTATGTGCCAAAAAGTGGCAGCATAATATTCGTGGCGAACAGGGAATTATAAATATGCGGCAGACAAAGAGCGCTAGCATTGGGCAGGCTGAAAAAGGCTTACTTATCATGCCACAGCTGAACGGAAAGCTTTGTCTGCCGGTATTTTTTTGCGGTTTTCAGCCTCTAGGAAGACTATGGTATAATGAGAATGAATCTCAGCAAAAAGGAGGCTGCTTATGGCAGTATTCAAAGTTTTACCGGACATATGGTCAGTGGGGGTTGTAGACTGGGATGTCCGTTCTTTCCATGGGCCATCCTATTCAACCCACCGGGGCACTACATATAATGCCTATTTGATTATGGATGAGAAAAAAGCCTTGGTGGATACAGTTCACCGTCCCTTTGCCTCCGAGCTGGCAAACAACCTCAGGCAGGTTGCGGGAGAAGGCAAAATTGACTATATCATCGTCAACCACATTGAACCTGATCACTCAGGCTCTCTCCCGGAAATTATGAAGTTAAACCCCCAAGCGACGGTAGTTTGCACAGCCAAGGCTCAGGAGGGGCTGCAAAAGTACTACGGCGGAAACTGGACCTGGAAGATTGTCAAAACCGGCGACAGTCTCGAACTGGGCGAGCACACTCTCCGCTTTATTGAAACCCCCATGATGCACTGGCCTGACAACATGGTTACCTTTATCCCCCAGAAGCAAATCTTGCTCTCCAATGATGCTTTTGGCCAGCACCTGGCCTGGTCTCATCCCTTTGACGATCAAAATGATATGGAAGTGATTATGGCCGAGGCCACCAAGTACTATGCCAACATCCTCACTCCCTTCAGCAAAATAGTGGCAAAGAAACTCCAAGAGCTTGCCGCAATGAATCTGGATATAAAAATCATTGCCCCGGGCCACGGCATTATTTGGCGGTCCCATCCAGATAAAATACTGGCAGCTTATGGCCGGTGGGCAAATGCAGAGGCCGGAGAAAAGGTCCTAATCGTCTATGATACAATGTGGGGAAGCACTGAAAAAATGGCCAGGGCAATTTTAGACGGAATTGCCCGTGCCGGGATTCCTGCTGCGCTATTCAAGGCTGCGGTCAGCGATCGCAATGACATTATGGCCCAGCTCCTGGAGGCCAGGGCTGTCCTGGTGGGCTCCTCGACAATCAATAATGATATGCTGGTGCCTGTGGCCGCCTTCCTGGAAGAGGTGCGAGGGCTGAAGCCTGCGGGCAAGCTGGGGGCTGCCTTTGGTTCCCACGGCTGGCGGGGAGGGGCAGTGGAAAGCATCGAAAAACAATTAACTGAGGCCAAGATTGCGCTGGCTATGGATTCCCTAAAAGTGCAGTGGGCTCCTGATGAAGATTTCCTTCAGCAGTGCCGGGATTGGGGCTTTGCCTTGGCGGCAAAAATTAAAGAATAAAACAGGCTCTAAAGCCTGTTTTTTGCTATAATAGCTGTAAGGAGGGAGGATAAATGTTTGATGAGCCTTGGTTTTTTTCAATCTTTCCTACAGTATTTTCCGTAGTATTTATAGGTGTGCTGGGGGTTTTCATTTTTACAGGCATCAGGGGGCTAAAGGAATGGATGCATAACAACCGGCAGCAGGTTTTCAGCGACCCAGTAATGGTTGTGGACAAACGCACCCATGTCTGGGGCGGACATCACGCCGGCACCCATCACTATGGGTCTCACACAAGCTATTATATTACCTTTGAATTTGAAAACGGTGACCGCCAGGAATTCATGGTAGCGGGCAGGGTCTATGCACAGGCGGCGCCAGGAGATACCGGCACCCTCACCTGGCAGGGCACTAGATTCCATGATTTCCAAAGGGTTAAGCTGTAAGGAATGGAGGGATAAGCTTGAACAGACTGCTCTTTATTGTCACCGGACCTTCCGGCGCCGGCAAGAACACAGTTATGACTCATATCTACAACACCTTTCCCGAAATTAAAAAGGCTGTAACATATACGACCAGGGCCCCCCGCCCCCATGAGCAGGATGGGGTGGACTATCGGTTTATCGGGCAGGAAGAGTTCTTTGCCAAAGTCCGAGAGGGCAAGATTTTAGAATATGAACAAGTATACAATGACTATTATTATGGCTCCCCTGCCGAAATCTTTGACGACGGGCCCATCAGGATTATGGAGATGGATTGGAAGGGGCATCGGACCTACCGGCAGGCCTATAAAGATATCAGGATTGCCTCGATATTCATAGTCCCTCCTTCCTTGGATGAAATAAAAAAGAGAATCCTTGGCCGCTCGGCGGTGGACAATATGCAATCGCGCTTGGCCAATGCCCAGGAACAGTTAGAGCATGCCGATGATTACACATATATCATTGTCAATGACCAAAAAGACCGGACCCTGCAGCAGGTGGAGGCACTGGTCAGGGCAGAACTCATCAATCGCAAGCGCAATGATAATTTAAGGCATGCTCAAAAGCTCGTCAGCAATTTTAGCGATAATTTTTAAATTCTCAAACAGGAACTTGGAAATTTTTAGCGAATAAAAATATCGGAAAGTACTTACCGCTTTTCCGGCATCCGCCGGAATACTTTTCGGGCTAGCCTGATAAGCAAATACGGGAACAAGGAGTTGACTGTTCGTTGAAAACCCAAGAGTTGCTTGCTTTAACCCATCGGTATTCGGCTCCAAATTACCTGCCCCTGCCAATCGTCATTGCAGAGGCGGAGGGAGTTTGGGTCTGGGATCCCGAAGGCAATCGGTACATGGACATGCTTAGTTCTTACTCCGCCCTTAACCAGGGCCATCGCCATCCCAAAATCATCCAGGCAGTCAAGAATCAGCTGGACAGGGTTACTCTCACTTCCCGGGCTTTTCACAATGATCAAATGGGCCCCTTCTGCCAGAAGGTGGCTGAGCTGACAGGCAAGGAAAAGGTCCTAATCATGAACACCGGCGCGGAGGCAGTCGAAACCGCCATCAAAGGCGCCCGCCGCTGGGCCTATGACATCAAGGGGGTACCGGACAACCAGGCGGAAATTATCGTCTGCGAAGGCAACTTCCACGGCCGCACTACTACAGTAATTTCTTTTTCTTCCACACCGGAATACAACCGGGGTTTCGGCCCTCTTACCCCCGGATTCAAGATAATCCCTTATGGAGATATCCAAGCATTAGAAGCCGCGATTACGCCCAATACCGCTGGATTCCTTGTGGAACCCATTCAGGGTGAGGCCGGAGTGGTTGTGCCTCCCGAAGGCTATATGCGTCAAGCGGCAAAGATTTGCAGGGAAAACAATGTCCTGCTCCTGGCCGACGAAATTCAGACGGGATTTGGCCGCACCGGCAAGCTTTTCTGCTGTGATTGGGACGAGGTGGAACCTGATGTCTATATCATGGGCAAGGCCATGGGCGGCGGGGTTATTCCTGTTTCGGCCGTGGCTGCAAGCAGCGAGTTCATGGATTTGTTCAATCCAGGCTCCCATGGTTCTACTTTTGGCGGCAATCCCCTGGCCTGCGCCTGTGCCATCGCTGCCATTGATGTCATAAAGGAAGAAAAGTTAGTGGAGCGCTCCCTTGAGCTGGGCAAGTACCTGATGGCTGAGCTCAAAAAAATCCAAAACCCGCTGATATTGGAAATCAGGGGCAAGGGTTTGTTCATCGGGGTTGTCCTCAGCGCTAAAGCCCGTCCCTATTGTGAAAGTCTAAAGGTTGAAGGTATTCTGTGCAAAGAGACCCATGAGAATGTTATCCGCTTTGCACCGCCCCTGGTCATCAGCAAGAAAGAGATTAACTGGGCGCTGGAACGAATCCGGAGAGTCCTGGGCTAAGGGGAATGCATCCGGGAGGTCAGAACAGATCTGACCTCTTTGTTTTGCTTGTCCCTCAAGGGGACTGGAAAGGAGAATAAGAATGGGTAAAGTCTTTGTAACCAGGCAACTGCCTGCCGGGGGGGTAGACAGTTTGGCGGCAATGCATCAGGTTGATATAAACCCCCATGACCGTCCCCTGACAAGGCAGCGCTTCTTGGCAGACCCAGCTGAAGATGGCGAATATGGCCGCCGCCAACATATCTGCAGTCTTGGCTGGGGGACAACCAGTTAATGCAGTGCTGCCGTAAAATCGTCTCAGCAATCTTTACTGCAATTGACAACTTGCTGATTTGCTAATAACATGAGTAGTGAAAGCAGCCTAACCCTTTTTGAAATCATATAAATTATGAGGGTCAGAAAGGCAGGAATTTGCGCATATTCAGCAAATATAGATTATATATTACATGGCATATCAATATAGTGGAGGGGGGAGAAATATGCGTGTTGGCAGGACCATGTGGCTCATTGACGCTGCCTATTTATTTAATGCCCAAGAGTCAGCGGGCACAGAATATAATTTTGACTATCTCAAACTGCGTTTTTGGTTGGAACGCAACGGGCCTATAGATGACGCCTGGTATCTTAATAGCACCCAAAGTCCGCCTTCTGAGGATCAAAGCGGATTTCATGCTTGGTTGCAGACTCCTGTTCCCGTTGGCCCGGGACTGAATGTCAGTTTATATAAACTTAAGCAAAGGGACTTCGAATGTCCTCACTGCGCCCGCAAGTTTAGCCTGCAAATGCAAAAAGGCGTTGATGTAGGCTTGGCCACCCTAATTGTGCGCCGGGCCGATCAAAACCAGTATGATAACCTCATTCTTTCCTCCGGGGATGGTGATCTCAAAGATGCCCTCACTCATGCTGGCAAAGTATGTCACAAGCGCATAGAATTATGTGTTTTTCGCTGGGGAATATCTCCAGATCTCCTAAGCCTGGCAGACAAGGTCTATTGGATCGATGATTTCTCTGCCCATGTGGAAAAGTAAAAAACGGGGCTGTTCCAGACAGCCCCGTTTTTTTAAGTTTGCACCACTTTGCCTGCAGCCTTCCGCAGCCGGTTCATAATTGCCCTGCCCAAATCAGCGTCAGGCAGGCCTTCGATGAGGATGAGGTCAACACCTAAAGCATCGGCCTGGCGCAGCAGGTGGTAGATTCTGGCGGCAGCAACGCTGACATCGCTTTTGCTGCCCATGTCCAGCAAATAGGCCCCGGAATATTTCGGCGATTCGTTGAAAGCCATTACGGCGACCTTCATGCCCCTTGCCTGAAAATGATTGATTTGAACCTGGATTTCCTCCTCAATCTTGCCGCCTGTAACCAGCACTACCTGAGCATCCGGGGAATAGTGTTTGTACTTCATGCCCGGTGAACGAGGGCTGTCTGCATTCTCACCTGAATCCAGTTCCACCGGCACCAGGGCTCTGATTTGTTCAAGGGTAATGCCTCCGGGGCGCAAAATCCGAAAGGGGGAGACGGTGCAGTCCAGGACCGTGGATTCTACTCCGCCCCCTGTCGGGCCCCCATCGATAATGGCGGCAATTTTGCCAAACATGTCTTCCATAACATGTTCGGCCCTGGTAGGGCTGGGCTTGCCGGAGACATTGGCGCTGGGCGCGGCAATGGGCAAGTCAGCGGCTTTTAACAGGCTTAAGGCTACAGGATGATCGGGAAAGCGCAGGGCGACAGTAGCCAGCCCCCCGGTGACGATACTGGGGACACAGGGTTTTTTATAGAGGACGAGGGTCAGGGGTCCTGGCCAAAAGGTGTCCATTAAAATTTCTGCTTGCCGGGGCCAGCCCACAACCAGGTCTCCGAGCTGGGCACGAGAATGGCAGTGGATTATCAGCGGGTTATCCGCCGGTCTGCCCTTGGCGAGAAAAATTTTGGCTACAGCTTTTTCATCCAGGGCATTAGCGCCCAGTCCATAGACAGTTTCGGTGGGAAAGGCCACACATTCTCCCTGGCGGAGAAGATCTGCCGCTATTTCAATTTGTGAGGGCAATAAAATTCTGGTGTGCAAGAGATCACCGCCTATGCCAAATAAGGGATGAAAATTTCAATAGATTTCTGCCGCCGGCTGGCTGTTTTTGTCCAAGGAATCAGTCTCAGGGATTTCTTTGACAGGCGGACGGGGCCGGATTTTATATGTGTAAAACAGGCCGGCAAAGAGCAATCCCGCACCCAGCAGCATCAGCGCCAAAAAGGCGGCACGAGGCGTATTTTCAGGCAAAATGGCGCTTAAGAATGTGCTGGTGGAATTCCAGCCCAGGTGAATGAGGATTGGCGCCCAGATCGACTGGTAGCGCAGAAATACCATGCCTATGATTACGCCAGCGGGGAAGGTATAGATGAATTGAAACCAGTTTAAATGGAAAATGCCAAAGAGCAGGCCCTGTAAGACTACGGCTACCCAAAGCCTGGAGCTCTTTTGAATTTCCTTAAAAATCAGTCCCCGGAAGAGAAATTCTTCGTAGAAGGGTACAACGACACCAACGGCCAGCAGAATCATGGGAAAATTTTCTGCGATTGCTTCCATCATCTGTTCAGTTATTGTATCCGGAAGTATTGAGTCAATCTTGATTACCGTCAGCAGACTGCTGATGAAAATTGCAAAGCCGATACCAATTAGCGTTGCCGCTGCCGCATCCTGGAGGGATATCCGCTTAAACTGCAAATATTTCAGGGGATGAATTCCTCGGGCTACCAGGGTTAGGCTCCCAAAGGCAATAATCAAGATGCCGGACATAATAATCATCAAACCAAGGTTTTCAGCGAAAAAGATGTCTAAGGAGTTGGGATTTGCGCCGACAAAGTCAAGTAAAGAATATAGATAACCGATGAACACTCCTGCTAGTACCGAGGAAATAAAAAAGATAAAAGTATATAGAGCCAGCCAGCCCAAGGTTTTAAGAAATCTCATTATATCTCCTCCCAGTGTTTGGATTATATCATTTTCCCCCCTAGGGGAAAATGAGGCCATTCTATTGGCGCAGGATTTTGCCCTTAAGCTGCAAGCTAGCCTCATAAAGCATAATCGTTGTGGCTACACCCACATTCAGTGAGTCACAATCTCCAAACATGGGAATGCGAATTTTTGTGTGGGGCCGGGAATACCAAGCCCCAGAAATGCCGTAGCGCTCGCTGCCAGCCACCAAGGCACACCGGCCTTTAAAGGCAGCCTGATAATAATCTGTAGTGGCGTCGGTATCAGTTAAATATACTGAGAATCTATTTTTATCCAACCAGGTCATAACATCATCGACACTATTTTCAGATATGGGGATGGAAAATACCGCTCCCTGGCTGCTGCGCACCAGCTTGGGATGATTTAGCCGGGCCTTGCGGTTGACAATGATAATTCCCGCTGCCCCTGCCCCGTCAGCAGCCCGTATTATTGTCCCCATATTGCCGGGTATTTCTAAGCCATCCAAAATAATAACCAGACTGTTGTTGGTTAAGGGAATCTTGTCTAGGTCCCTCTTGGGCAGCTGGACAATGGCTAACAATCCGTCACCCCGGGGGCGCTCACTAATTTTGTCAAAGACCTTGGCTGATACCAGGCATGACTCTGCTGCCTTCTGGATGCAGTTGTCGATCATCGTTTCCGCTTCTGAACTGAAGACCATTTCCGGACAAAAAATGAAACATTCTACGAACAGGTTATACTTGAGGGCCAGACTCAGGGCCCATAGGCCTTCAATCACGGCCAGTCCTTTAGGATTTGGTTTGGTATTATTCAGTAAATGTTCTGCCTGTTTGATTCGGGGGTGTTTTGATCCGGCATAGGTGATGCCAGGATGTTTATCTTCAAAATACTGGCGGGGGTCTTTATCCACCGTCCTGCCTCCTTATCTATTAAGCTGACCGGGAAGTACTATAGTAAACTTCTGCAAGGGAGCCGGCATTCCTGCTACAGCCAGTTTAAGAAATTAAATACTTCTAGATTTGCTGGATAAACTAGCTTTAAATGAGGTGAAGTTGTGGAAACTGCCAGTGAGAGTATATTACTACCGGGAAAAACCACAGGCAAACTGACAATTTATCCCCTTGTGCAAATCCGGCTGATTGGCGGAGCCAGCGGCGGATTCATCCAGGTAGTGCCCCTGGCAGTGATTGTCGACTCCGGAGGTGGCATACAGGTGTTTATTATTAAACCCCTGATGAAATCACATAGGCAATCTGCAGGTTAATTGAACAACCTCTAATTAGAACGGATCGATAACACTAAGACCACTACCTTCAGGGCTTTAGCCGAGTCGAGAGGAGGCGGGAAGTTCCTGATATTAGGATGGAAGGGACTGCTGGCCGAGGCTGACGCTGAAAGCGAGATCTATCAGTATTCAGGGAATCGACAAAAACTAGTGGCAATCTTATGGATTAGGTAGATGATAGCAGTGAGAATACAAGCCATTAGTGTAATATAAACTGATTATTTGTTTTTTGGTTGTTATGATAATATTACTTTAATAAAGATGGAGGTAGCACGAACTTAGCAGTAAGAACTGCTGTCAATGGCCAACGCTGGGGGCTGGGGATATCAGCATTCCTTATAGAATACCAAAAAACATCTGATGAGCAATCTGCAGGATAATGTAGTATAATCTATGTGGGGAAAGTTCTATATTTCACAAGATTATATTGCGGATGACGGATACGGGAGAGGCCCTGTTGGGGGCGCCGAAGGAGCAATCTGGCAGCTAGCCTGGCTGACCGGGAAACTTTCAGGCAAAAGGACCGTGTCCCGACGATACTCTGGAAAGTCTTCCGGACACCGACGGAGCAAAACCCAGCTTTGATTGGGTAAATCTCTCAGGTAAAAAGGACAGAGATAGCGGCACGCCGCTATCTTTTTATTTTGGGGGTGACAAATTGTTTCAGGTGTTGACCAATAACCCCAAGGCCTATAATTGGTGGCTTAAGAGGGAAAATAAGCAGGTGCAAGTGGTTTGGCAGGAAGGCGGTTTTGATTCTGTGCTGACTGCCGCCAGGGATTTGGTTCATTTGGGCTACCGGGTGATCAATCATCCCCTTTCTTCCAGCATCAAACCCAATCAGACCCCATATAAAACCTTAATTCTGGCTCAAGGCACAGGCTTGGATTACCAATCCCTGTCAGTGATTGAAGCGGCCATAGCTGCCTCGAAAAAGCTGGGAGTCTTTCCCGGTTCCACTCAATCGATTTTAGAAGATCTTCAGTTCATGGATTTGGAAATGTGCAGAGAAATTCAGCTGCAATAAATTAACGGGAGGAGATTTAATTGGCCAATTCTTTTGATGTAATTATCATTGGTGCCGGTCCTGGCGGCTTGGCTGCGGGGATCTATGCGTCTCGCTCCAAGCTAAACACTTTGGTCATTGAGAAGGGGGTAATCGGCGGGCAGGCAGCCACCACCGAGGAAATGGAAAATTACCCCGGTTTTTATCAGGGAGTTACCGGTCCCCAGCTTACCGAGCATATGCACAAACATGCCGAGCATTTTGGCTGCCATTTTGTCAAGGATGAAGTTGTAGACTTGGAACTGGCAGGTTATGAAAAGGCCGTTATTACCAAAAAAGACCGCTATACCGCCAAGGCTGTTATTGTCGCCACCGGCGCCGAGCCCAGATTCCTTGGCGTCAAGGGCGAAAAGGAACTGAAGGGCAAAGGCGTTTCTTACTGCGCCACCTGCGATGCCGATTTTTATGAGGATTTGGATGTAGTCGTAGTGGGCAACGGCGATGCCGCCATTGAAGAGGCTATATATCTTACCCGCTTCGCCGCCAAGGTAACCATTATTGTCATTCACGATGAGGGTGTGCTGGATGCCACCAAGGTCATTCAGGAGCGGGCCTTTAAAAATGAAAAAATTGAGTTCGTCTGGAACTCGGTGCTTGAGGAAATCAAGGGTGACGGCATCGTCGAAGCTGTTGCCGTTAAAAACCTTAAAACCGGCAAGGTTGCCGATCTTGAGACCAATGGAGTCTTTATCTTTGTGGGCACAGTGCCTCGGACCGAATTGGTCAAAGGCAAGGTCGAGCTGGACCAGCGGGGATACATCCCTGCCAGCGAATTAACCGAGACTTCGGTTGATGGCGTTTATGCTGTAGGGGATGTGCGTCAGAAATATTTGCGCCAGGTGGTTACCGCCGCAGCTGACGGCGCTATTGCCGCCGTGGCTGCCGAGAAATACATGCATGAAGAGGAAAACTTCAAAAACGAAGTGCTGGACAAAACCAGGGCAGTAGCAGTTATGTTCTGGAGCCCCTTCCATCAGGCCAGTTTGGAAATGGTGCCTTTGGTAGAAGAATTTGCCGGTCAGCATTCTGAAAAATTGGATATGGTAAAGATAGATACTTATCGCAATCAGCGGATAGCCCGCCGCTATGATGTTCAGGAAATGCCCTCGGTCTTGCTTTTTAAGGGCGGAGAAGTTGTAGGCAGGGTTACCGGGCAACTGACCCGGGAAAAACTTGAGGAGCTTGCAATTCTGGGTTAAGGAGGTGAAGACTGGTGTTAGAAGTAAACAAAGAAACTTTTGAAGCAGAAGTATTAAACAGTAAGGGCTTGGTGCTGGTGGACTTTTGGAGTCCCAAATGCGTTCCCTGTATGGAGTTGCTGCCCCATGTCCAGGAATTGGAAGGCAGGTTCCAAGGGGTTAAATTCTGCAAACTCAACATTCTGGAAAACCGTCGTCTGGCTATGGGTCAAAAAGTTATGGGGCTGCCTACAATCCTCATTTATAAAGATGGGGAAAAAGCCGTGGAACTGAGCAAAGATTTCAGCCACGAAGATTTGGAGACAAAACTCAAGGAAGTAACAGGTGCATAGTTAGGGAGGTGAAAGCATGCAATTAAAACTTGGTCGTATCAATATCACCGATATCAAGTTTGGGGACAAAACCAAAGTTGAAAAAGGGGTGCTCTATGTCAGTAAAGAACAGGTGTTGGCCGCGGTTGCAGATGAGCGTCTGACCAGTATAACCCTAGAGCTGGCCCGCCCCGGTGATTCTGTAAGGATTATGCCTGTAAAAGACGTCATTGAGCCTCGCTTAAAAGTTGAGGGCAGCGGCGGAGTCCTTCCTGGTTTTATCAGCAAAGTAGAGATGGTTGGCAGCGGCACCACCTTGGTGCTCAGTGGCGCTGCGGTAGTAACTACCGGCAGCATAGTTGGTTTCCAGGAAGGTATCGTTGATATGTCCGGTCCCGGCGCAGATTACACCCCTTTCTCTAAGACATGTAATCTTGTTGTGGTTTGCCAGGCGCCTGAGGGCCTCAGCCAGCACGAACATGAGGCCGCGGTGCGCGTGGTAGGTTATAAGGCTGCAGCGGTGATAGCCGAGGCCGCCCGCAATGCCGAGGTGGACAGCTGGGAAGAATATCAGCATTTAAACCTTTTTGAAGGCATGCAAAAATACCCCGACCTTCCCCGGGTCGCCTATGTCTACATGCTTCAGACCCAGGGACTGCTTCATGACACATATGTCTATGGCGTAGATGCCAAGCGGATTCTGCCCACACTGATGTCGCCAACAGAAATGATGGACGGGGCAATAGTCAGCGGCAACTGCGTCTCTGCCTGCGACAAGAACACTACTTATCACCATTTGAACAATCCAATCATCCAGGATCTCTACGCCCGCCATGGCAAGGACTTGAATTTTATTGGCGTCATCATCACCAATGAAAACGTCACCTTGGCTGACAAGCAGCGTTCATCCAATTTTACCGCCAAGCTTGCGGATATGTTGGGTCTTGACGGGGCCATTATCTCTCAGGAAGGCTTTGGCAACCCGGACACTGACTTAATTATGAACTGCACAAAACTTGAAAAGCTGGGCATCAAGACTGTTATTGTCACCGACGAATATGCAGGCCGGGACGGAGGTTCTCAATCTCTTGCCGACGCTGATCCCCTGGCCGATGCGACAGTGACCGGCGGCAACGCCAACGAAGTAATCACCCTGCCCGCAATGGATAAGGTCTTTGGCAGTTCCAAGTCCGCTGATATAATCGCTGGCGGGTTTGACGGCAGCCTGGCAAAAGACGGCAGCATTACCGTAGAGATCCAGGCAATTACCGGCGCTACAAACGAGCTAGGCTTCAACACACTCACTGCTCGGGAAATATAGCTAAAAATTAAAACACAAAAAGGAGGCATTTTAATGAAGGACAAGAAATTTGTCATCCTCGGTGACCGTGACGGCGTTCCCGGTCCTGCCATTGAGGAATGTCTCAAGTCCTTTGGCGGTGAAGTATTATTCTCCACCACCGAATGTTTTGTTTGAACTGCCGCAGGAGCAATGGACCTGGAAAACCAAGCTCGCATTAAAGAATTAGCTGAAAAGCACGGCCCGGAAAATCTGGTAGTTATCCTGGGCGGCGCAGAGGCAGAAGCCTCTGGTCTGGCAGCTGAAACTGTGAGCAATGGCGACCCCACTTACGCAGGTCCATTGTCCGGAGTCCAGTTGGGACTCCCTGCATACCATATCTTCGAAGATGCCATCAAGAGTCTGGTAGATCCGCAAGTATATGACGATCAAATCAGCATGATGGAAATGGTCCTAGATGTAGATGAAATCATCAAAGAAGTTTCTACCTATAGGGAGCAATACAGAAAATTCTAGCCAGGGGGTGAAAGAACATGAGCAAATTCCGCGTAGTCCATTATATCAACCAGTACTTTGGTCAGATTGGCGGTGAGGAAAAAGCTAATATCCCGCCCTCCTGCAAAGAAGGACCGGTAGGTCCCGGTATGGCCTTCAAGGCTGTCCTGGGCAATGAGGCGGAAATAGTTGCGACAATCATTTGCGGCGATAGCTGGTTTGCAGAGAATCTGGATGAAGCCAAAGCAAAAGTGGTTGAAATGATTGCCCAGTACAAACCGGATTTAGTTATCACCGGTCCCGCCTTCAACGCCGGCAGGTATGGAACCGCTTGCGGAGCAGTAGCAGAGGCAGTAAGCCAGGAACTTGAAATCCCTGTAGTTTCCGGCATGTATCCCGAAAACCCTGGCGCGGAAATGTACCGTCGTTTTGCCCTGATCGTTGAGACCGGGGATAACGCGGCAGCTATGCGCAAGGCAGTTCCCGCCATGGGTAAACTGGCCCTGAAAGTATTAAAGGGCGAGCAGCTGGGAACCCCCAAGGAGGAAGGTTATATTCCCCGGGGAATCCGTGAGAATTACTTTGCCCCGGATCGGGGTTCCAAGCGGGCAGTGGATATGCTGGTGGCCAAACTCAAAGGCGAAGAATTCCATACCGAATATCCCATGCCCCAATTTGACAGGGTCGATCCTAACCCGGCGGTAGCGGATATCAGCAAGGCCAAGATTGGCCTGGTGACCTCCGGCGGCATCGTGCCCAAGGGCAACCCCGACCATATTGAATCTTCCAGCGCTTCCAAGTTCGGCAAATATGACCTCGACGGTATCGTCAATCTTACTGCCGAAACACATCAAACGGCTCACGGGGGCTATGACCCCGTCTATGCCAACCAAGATGCTGACCGGGTCTTGCCGGTAGATGTAATGCGAGATCTGGAAAAGGAAGGCAAAATCGGCTCTCTCCATCGGTATTACTATGCCACCGTCGGTAACGGCACCTCTGTTGCCAACGCCAAACGCTATGCCGCTGAGATTGCCCAAGAGCTAAAGAATGATGGCGTCGATGCCGTCATCCTGACCTCCACGTGAGGCACCTGCACTCGTTGCGGTGCAACGATGGTCAAGGAAATCGAACGTGCAGGTTTGCCGGTGGTGCACATGTGCACTATCGTGCCAATTTCTCTTACTGTGGGCGCCAATCGCATTGTCCCCACAGTGGCAATACCACACCCGCTGGGTAATCCTGAATTGCCTGCGGAAGAGGAAAAAGCCCTCCGCCGTCGCCTGGTAAATAAGGCTCTGCGAGCCCTTTCCACCGAAGTAGACGGCCAGACAGTATTTGAGGACTAAAAACAATGGGGCGGCCTCTGGCCGCCCTAATTCTAACAACGGGAGGTATGAAAATGAATTATCCCGTAATCAGGGGCGCCGCCTATGCCCTGATTCACGCACCCAATCTTTTGCTGGCCCAGGGTTCCACCCAGACCATGGAGCGTGCCAAGCATCCGGATTCCGAATACTTGTCCAAACTTCCCCAACATCTGCGTTCTTTTGAGGCTGCAGTAAACTATGCTCCCAACCAGGCCTATATCGGCAATCTGCTCCCCGACGAGCTCAATAATATTGCCAAGCCCTGGTATGACAATCCGATTGAAGGCAGCACCCAGGGAAAATTCGGGGAGATAATGGATGAAACTCTTTTCTATGCCCTGATTAAAATTTCTGACTCCTTTGACCTGGTAATGCTGGAGCAATCCTTTACTGAAGAGCTGAAGGCAAGACTGGCCTCTCATCCCCTCTTTGCCCATCAGGCTTCCCTGCTCAAAGACGGCGATGACCTGGCCGATATTGAAAAACGGATCCGGGAGCACGGCGCCCAAGAGCTGCATATGGACGGAAAGCTGGTAGGCTGCATTAAGCGGGCCCATGACTGGGACGTCAATCTCAATTCCCATACAATGCTGGAGAACTTGGTGGTCAAGGCCTCTGGTGTGCTGGCTCTCAAAAACTTGATTGCTAAAAACGGCATCTCTGCCGATGAGATAGAATATATCATTGAATGTTCGGAAGAGGCCTGCGGCGATGTCAACCAACGGGGAGGTGGCAATTTTGCCAAATCCATCGGCGAAGTCTGCGCCTGCACCAACGCCACCGGCAGTGACCTCAGGGGTTTCTGCGCTGCCCCTGCCCATGCCCTGGTCCAGGCTGCAGCCTTGGTTCAGGCAGGCATCTACAAAAACGTGGCTGTGGTCGCCGGCGGCGCCACCGCCAAGCTGGGCATGAACGGCAAGGACCATGTAGCCAAAGGCATGCCCGCTCTTGAAGATATGCTGGGAGGCTTTGCTGTCCTCATCGGCGAAAACGACGGCGTCAACCCCATAATCCGCACCGACGTAGTGGGTCGCCATAATATCGGCAGGGGCTCAGCGCCTCAGGCCGTCATTGAGGCCCTCGTCACTGATCCCCTCGACAAAGTCGGCATGAAAATCACCGACATCGACAAGTATTCCGTCGAGATGCAGAACCCTGAAATCACTGTTCCCGCAGGCGCCGGCGATGTGCCCACTGCCAACTACAAGATGATTGCCGCCCTGGGCGTCAAGCGGGGGGATATCGAAAGACAGCAGCTGGCCGATTTTGTCAAAGAGCACGGGATGCCCGGCTTTGCACCCACTCAGGGCCATATCCCCTCAGGAGCTCCTTTCATCGGTCATGCGCGGGACTTAATGTTAGCGGGAAATATGCAACGTGTTATGATCATCGGCAAGGGCAGTCTCTTCCTTGGCCGCATGACCAACCTCTTTGACGGTGTTTCCTTTGTCATCGAAGCCAATACCGGCAAGGTCAGCGCAACCGCCGGCGATACCGATGCAGTCAAAAAAGTTGTCGCTGAAGCCATGCGTCAAGTCGCCCAAAGTCTCCTGGAAGAAGAATAAGGGAGGTGCTGACTTTGACCAACGCAGAAACCAGACAGCAGGCCGGCGAAATTTTCGCCCAACTGGCTGAGGCAATCGAAACAGGCAGTTTCGGCGCCGGCACCACCGTTGCCCTAACTACCCTGGGCAGCGAACTTGGAGTGGAGGAGCTGGTGCGGGGGGCTGAAATGGCCGTTGCACAAAACCCGGGACTGGAAGTGGTCCTGGTTGGCCCCCGAGCCGACACCAGCCTGCCCATAGTGGAATCCGCCTGTGAGGCTGACAGCCACAAGCTTATTGAAAAAATGCTTGCCGAGGGCAAGGTGGATGCCACAGTTACCCTGCACTATAATTTCCCCTTGGGCGTATCCACAGTTGGCCGGGTTATGACCCCGGCCAGGGGCAAGCCCATGCTCCTGGCCACCACCACCGGCACTACAGCCACAGATCGCGTGGAAGCCATGGTGCTAAACACCATTGGCGGCATCGCCGTGGCCAAAGCCATGGGAATCAACAATCCCCGTGTAGGCATCCTCAATGTGGAAGGCGCCCGGCAGGTGGAAAGAATTCTTCACACTCTCAATCAGCAGGGTTATGCAATCAACTTCACCGAATCTGTCCGCAAGGACGGGGGCTGTGTCCTTCGGGGCAACGACCTTTTGACAGGCAGCGCCGATATAGTGGTCTGCGATACCCTCACCGGCAACCTGCTTATCAAAATGTTCTCCGCCTTCACCAGCGGCGGCACCTATGAAACCATGGGCTGGGGCTATGGTCCCGGCGTCGGCGCCAATTTTGACAAGATAATCAACATCATCTCCCGGGCCTCCGGCGCCCCGGTGATAGCAAACGCCATTCAATATGCCGCCAGCTGCAGCCAGGGCAATCTTCCCAAACTGGCAGCGGCGGAATATCAGGCGGCAAGGAAGGCAGGTCTGGATGACCTTATCAAGAAGGCAACCGCTAAAGAGGCTCCAACCGAGATCAGCCCCCCTGCCAAGAAACCTGTCACCGAAGACATCACCGGCATCGACATCCTCGAGCTGGAAGATGCAGTCCGCTCCCTGTGGGCCAAAGAAATCTACGCCGAAACAGGCATGGGCTGCGCCGGGCCGGTAATCATGATCGCGCCGGAAGACAAAGAAAACTCAATGACAATCCTCAAAGAAAAAGGATATCTGTAAACAACTAACCAGCCACGGGCATTCCCCGTGGCTTTTCCTCGCCACCGGGGACGTACCTTTCTGTCGCATATTCGACACGGGGACGTACCTTTCTGTCGCACATTCAGTCGGCTTCACTCTTCCTGTGCCTGCAATATGTTATAATTTTATTAGTGAGCGTCTGTTCCGGTCGGAAAGAAACTAAAAACCGCAACAACGTGGACGGAGCCTTCCTGTCGCAAAATCGCGTGATGCAAAGGGGGAAGCAGGAATGAAAAAAAAGGCTGCCAGGAAGAAAAGCGCAGTAAGCATATTGGTCTATATTCTTATTGGCCTTGGTCTGATTCTCTCCTTTGCTGCCCCCAGTCTTCCCGTTCTCATTGAGGCTGGATATTCCACATCCTTGTACAAATGGATTAGCGGGCCCATTAGCCGCTTCACCGGCTTGTTTCCCTTTTCTGTAGCTGAATTTATTATTGTGGGGCTTGGTTTCTTCTGCCTCTTCATAATCATCCGTGGGGCAATTACATTATTTAAAAAGCCCAAGGAATTTTTCCGGTCCATTCTCAAGGGCGGCGCCAAATTAGTTATTGTCTTGGTGTTGCTTTATGTAGGCTTTAATATGTTGTGGGGCCTCAATTATAGCCGTCTTTCCTTTGCCGACATCTCAGGCTTGCCGGTGGAGCCGGCAGCGGTGGAGGAACTGACAGCCCTGGCCCTGTCCCTGACAAGCAGGGCCAATGTCCTGCGTGCTCAGGTGGCTGAGGATGAACGAGGGGTAATGACCCTTGACTCCAGCATCCGCCAGATGTTTTCCCGGGCCGAAACTGGTTACGATAGGGCGGCAGTTATCTACCCGGAATTGGGCGGCAAATTCGGGCCGCCCAAGGGCGTTTTTCTGTCTCACTATTGGTCCTATACCGGCATCAGCGGCATGTATTTTCCCTTCACAGCCGAAGCCAATGTCAATATTGACATCCCCCACCTGCTGCTCCCCGCAACTGCAACCCATGAAATGGCACATCAGCGGGGGTTTGCCCGGGAAGATGAGGCCAATTACCTGGGTTATTTGGCTTGTACTTTGCATCCAGATGCAGATTTCCAGTACTCCGGCACTGTCTCGGCCTTGCTTAATACCATGAATGCTCTGTACAGAGCTGATATCGAATCTTATAAAGCGGTAAGGAAAGAGTACTGCGATGGCCTGAACAGGGACCTTAAAGATTGGCGGGAGTACTGGGCTCAGTTTGAAGGACCGGTGGAGCGGGTATCCAGTAATGTAAATGATTCTTACCTAAAGGCTAATCGTCAGCAGGACGGGGTGCAAAGCTATGGGCGAATGGTTGATCTGCTGCTGGCGGAGTTCAGGAAGGCGCAGGGGGAACCTTAATTTTGCCTTTACATTTTCGTCTTTTTTTGATATTGTAATTAAGAAATAATAAATATCGGTCAAGGGGGAGCTCCTGGAAGGGGCTGAGAAAGGGCTGAAAAGCACCTGACCCGCAACCTGATCAGGGTAATGCCTGCGTAGGTACAGAAAAGCTGCACAGCGCGCACCCTGCGCGTTTTTCTTTTCGCAGCTGCCTATTGCAGGCGTGCCGCTGGCACGCCTGTTTTGGTTCCCCGGACCAAGAGGAGGAAGATTGATGAATTCACGTTTTACCACCCGTACCATTGTTGAAGCCGGCATGATGCTGGCGTTGGCTGTTGTTTTAGGGCTGATAAAGCCGATTTCCATGCCCTTTGGCGGTTCAGTAACGGTGGGAAGCATGATTCCCCTGCTGCTTATTGCGATGATGCGCGGGCCGGTGGTGGGAATCACCGTGGGGGTGCTCTGCGGGGTAATTAATTATTTCCTTGGCGGCTGGCTGGTCTCTCCGGTGCAATGGCTGCTGGATTATCCCTTGGCTTTTGGCGCGCTAGGCCTGGCCGGGTTTGTCTGGAATCCGGTGAGGAAAGGAATAATCAAGTTTGGCTCCCAGTCGCTGTTGGCAGTTGTAGCCACCATCGTTGGCCTTGGCGGCCGCTTTATCTGCCACTTTCTTTCAGGGGTATGGTTCTTTGGGAGTTTCGCCCCGGAAGGGATGCCCGCTTGGAAATATTCCCTTGGCTATCAGGCCAGTTACCTGGTCCCCGAAATAATACTCAGCGCGATAATTCTCTTTTTCCTGGCCCCTCCATTATTTGCATATCTAAAAAATAGAGAATAGATTTATGCTCGCCCGTGAGGCGAGCATTTTTCGTCACACTAATAAGGTATAATGTAATTATTCCTTAGCAAGTCAACTTTTTTTAACCCTTTGTCGAAAAATGTCGAATTTGGTTGTACTCTTTTTTACTCTTTTTTGGTATTTAACAGGAAAAAAAATTTTAATGCCGAAGATACTAATATCTAAAAGTATCAGTCTTCACATAGATAAAGGGAGTTGGCGCAATGCGGCTAAAAGTCACACTAAAATGCGAGCCAGATACCATTTTGCCTTATAATTATAACCATCATCTTTATAAAGCCATAAACAGAGCTGTATATGATTCGAGTACTATGGGCCATAAGCGGGATCTGGGATTTTTCACCTTTTCCCAGCTCTATTTTGAGCAATACAGCATTTCTGCTAATGGCATCCGCAATCTGGGCAAGTGTGTCCAATGGTACATATCCTCGATTAAAGGTTATTTTTTGGATGCAATTTTAAAAGGATTTTCCGAAGCCGGCAGTATCTCATTGGGCAATGTCAACATGCCCATTGTCAGTGTTGAAATTTTGGCTACTCCGGAAATCAATGAGGTCATGGAATTTTCCTGCATGTCGCCGATAACTGTTACCTGTAATCTTGACGCAAGTCAGGGGCGTATGCGCTATGGCCGCATTGAAGACCACGATTTTACCGAAAAATTGCGTCAGGATCTCATCAATAAGCATTACCGCGTCTATGACTCGCTGCCTTCTGATGACTATTTAGTCTTTGAATTTAATGAACGCTATATATCAAACAAGCGTCGCGTCACCAGGCTTATTAATTTTAATGGCATTAAAATCTTGGGTTACATGATTCCTTTTAAGGTTACAGGCAACCCGGAATTGATAAGAGTGGGTTTTCACATGGGTTTTGGCAACAGAAACAACTGCGGCTTCGGCATGGTGAAAGTCTGGTATCCGCCTACAGCTGAGGATATTTTAGGAAATGAAGTTGGCTGAAAAACGCCCACAACAGAAGCCCGACCAAGGCTTCTTTTTTGTGTGCCCGGGGGTTGATTTCATTACTTTTATGCAGGATTTCCGGGGAAGAATATAGAATGTTCTCTTGTCAAAGGAGATGGTTATAATGCAAAGATACAGGCCAACCTGGGCAGATATTAACCTGGGCAATATCGCTTATAATGTCAAGGGGTTTCGCAAGCATATTCCCGGGCCTACCCGCTTAATGGCTGTGGTCAAGGCCGACGGATACGGCCACGGGGCCGCAGAAGTGGCCCGGGCCGCCCTGGCTGCCGGCGCCGATTGGCTGGCTGTAGCCTTGGTCGAGGAAGGTATACTCCTGCGCCAGGCAGGTCTGGCCGCGCCTATTTTGATTCTTGGGTATCTGCCCCCTGAATCTCTGTCTGCGGTTATCCAGTACCGCCTGACTCCTGGAATTACCGATCTTTCCACCCTCTTGATGCTGGAGGATGAAGCCCGACGCCAGCGGAGAAAGGTCGGCATCCATCTTAAGGTGGATACCGGCATGGGCAGGCTTGGCCCCAGGGGGACAGACAGTCTGGATTTAGTAAGACGTGTGCTGGCCTCAACTCATCTCGAGCTGGAAGGCGTATTTACCCATTTTGCCACAGCGGATGAAGAAGATAAGGGCTTTACTTCCGCTCAACTGGATAAATTTAAAAGGATAGTGGAAACAATAAAGAAAGATAAACCACAGGCCATCGCCCATTGCGCCAACAGCGCAGCGGCAATTGAAATCCCGGAAGCTTATTTCGACATGGTCCGAATTGGCATCAGCCTGTATGGACTCTATCCTTCCCCCCAGGTAAAGAAGCTGGTTCCCTTAAAACCTGTGATGTCCCTGCAAACCAGCATAGCCTTTATCAAGGAAGTGCCGGCAGGGACTCCCATCAGTTATGGGCGCACCTTTGTCACATCCCGCCCCAGCCGCATTGCCACTTTGCCTTTGGGATATGCCGACGGCTATCCACGGACCTTATCAGGCAAGGCGGAATTCCTCATTCAGGGCCAGCGGGTCCCACAGGTTGGCCGCATTTGCATGGATTACTGCATGGCGGACATTACTGACTTGCCGGAGGCAGGCGTTGGCGAGCCGGTGGTAGTATTTGGCAGTCAAGGGCAGGCGCATATTTCCGCTGATGAGCTGGCCCGGCTGACAGGTACCATCAGCTACGAAATTCTCTGCGCAGTTTCCGCCAGAGTTCCCCGCTATTATCAGTATCAGTCTTGACATTAGCGGGGCCGATAAAATATAATGTTTCTATACGCCTGTGTGTACAAGTCTGATATACTTTCGGTATACAGGAATACTTTCAGGGGGTGCCATTGTGGCTCAAACTAAGCGTATCATGATTTCTCTCCCCAACACGCTGCTGCAGGAAGTGGATGGCATTGTCAGCAAAGAAAAGGTTAACCGCAGCTATTTTATCCGTGAAGCCATGTGCATGTATATTTCGGAAATGAAAAAACGTCAAATCCGAGAAAGGCTTCAGGTGGGCTATCTAGAAATGTCCAAGATCAATCTGCTCCTTGCCAACGAAGCAGTGCAGGCAGAAAATGAAGCGGTCGAAACCATTGAGTCAATTGTCAGCGGAGCGTGAAGGTATGAATATTAAGCGGGGAGACGTATTTTTCGCTGATTTGAGCCCGGTAGTGGGCTCTGAGCAGGGGGGAGTACGTCCGGTTTTAGTTATTCAGAACGATGTAGGCAACAAGTATAGCCCCACGGTAATTGTTGCCGCCATTACCTCCCAGATCCAAAAGGCCAAACTTCCCACCCATGTTGAAATAACGGCCAAAGAGCATGGCCTGGACCGGGACTCGGTAGTGCTGTTAGAGCAGATTCGCACCATTGACAAACAGCGTCTCAACGAGCGGATTACCCATCTGGCGCCGGAACTGATGAAACGTGTAGAAGAGGCTCTGCAAATTAGCCTAGGCCTGATAGATTTCTAAAAAAGCCCTGACAGCTTCTCCACGGTGCGATAGGGACATTTTCTAAACCGTGGTGAAATGGTGATATGTATCGGCAGGCAGTGAGTTTTCGCTGTCTGCCGATTACCGTTTATGCTACTTCCTCTGGTGTTGACTCCTGCCCCGTGACAGTTTCTGTTTCTGCAAAGTTGTCCAAGAGGCCGATATCACGGTAGTAAATATCAATGGACTGTGGTGCTGTACGAGAGTAACGTTCCTCTCTTTCACCTACTTCTACCCGCTCAATAAACAGGTTAAGCATCTCTGCAGTCAGGGTATCAAGCTCTGTAAATTGCTTTACTTTTTCTAAAAACGTTCCAACATTTGCAACAGAGTCCTTGAGCTTTTCAAGCTCTTCTTCCTTTTTGGGGATAGAGGCTTGGATTTCTTTTTGCTCTAACAGATAATCAGCACTAAGCTTGCGGAACACTTCATTCGGGATTTTACCAAGAACATTATCTTCATACAACCGTTTAAACAATGCACTTAGTTCAGCATCCCTGCGTTTCAAAGATTCCAGTTCCCATCCAGTCCGGTTAATCTCCCTGCGGATTTCCGCACTGTTCTTCTGTGTAATGTGCTTTGCGAATACAGCTTCATTTTGTCGTGCAAAATGAGTAACCCTGCGCAAGTCATCCAAAATAATCTCTGCAAGCTGGACTTCGCGAATAAAATGCCCTGTACAAACAGCTTTACCCTTTTTCTTATAGGTTCGGCAGGTAAAATTGTTTTTCACCGCATCCATTGTATGTGCCCGATGGAGTACCATGGTGGTACCGCAATCCTTGCAGTAAATAAGCCCGGAAAAGATGTTCTGCTCTGCCATATTAGCTCTGCGGCGTTTATGCTTGCGGATATCCTGGACAATATCCCATGCAGCTTTGTCAACGATGGCTTCGTGGGTATTTTCAATTCGCACCTGTTCACTTTCAGGACGCTCAACTCGTTTCTTGTTTTTATAAGACAGGGTTGTGTACTTTAGGTTGATGGTATGCCCAAGGTAAACCTCATTTTCCAGCATTCTTGCAACAGTTGATTGTTTCCATTCATAGGGATTATCCGCATCAAATCCGGTAACTTTCACACCGTTTTTCTTGTAATAAAAGTGTGCAGGGATAGGAATTCGTTTTTCTTTAAGCTGTTTAGCAATTTGACTTGGGCCTTTTCCATTCATGCACAGAGAGAAAATATATTGCACAATCGGTGCGGTTTCTTCATCCGGGATAATTTTACGCTTAGGATCGTCGGGGTCTTTCTGATACCCGAAAGGCGGTCTTGAAGCTACTCTGGCACCACTTTCAGCCTTGATTCTTGCTGATGCTTTCCCCTTTTTGCTGCAGTCTTTTGCATACCATTCGTTAATAATATTTTTAAAGGGGGTAAATTCGTTGTCGCCATATAAGCTGTCTACACCGTCATTCATAGCGATAAACCGTACACCATAGCTTGGAAATACTATTTCCGTCAGCCTACCGACTTCTAAATACTCTCTGCCTAATCGGCTCATATCCTTGACTATTAAAGTTGCAGCTTCGCCGTTTTCTATCAGTGACATTACCTCTTGGAATGCCGGTCGATTGAAATTTGTACCGGTAGCTCCATCATCATACAGGAATTTAAGATTCTCAAATCCATTGTCCTTTGCATATTTTTCAAGCATCATCCTCTGGTTTTGAATGCTGTTGGAATCTCCTTGACTCCCGTCATCCTGACTTAATCTTGCGTAAAGAATCGTATATTTTTCAGTTGCCTGTTTCATCTATAATCTCCTTTCCGGCAAACCGAATACGGTAGTGAACATCATACCGAAACAATTTTGCCAAGTCTACCCTAAATTTAATCTTTTTTCAAAACATTGGAATCAATCATATGAAGCAGTTTATCAATGGGGGTTGCCACCGAAACAGGCTGGAAAAAGGAACGCAGGGTGAAGGATTTTCCATCTACTTTCATTTCCCTCTGCCAGTAATGCCCTTCCTCGGAAATGACGGAGAGGTTGTCATCAAAGACAGAGAGGGGGTAACCAAAGGGGGATAATATTTGCGGATTGCTTTCGACATAGCTGCCTGTATTTTTTTGTTTCTTCATAAGAACAATTCTTCTTTTCTAATTTCTCTCGCTTCACTTTTTCCGGCTAAGCACCTGCAGCAGCACCTCAGAAACCGCATTGCGTCAGAGCCCACAGGGCTTTACAGCACCTAAAACAGCACAAATGGGGTTTTACAGCACCTAAAATTTTGCTGTCTTAAATTTTCATAAATTCCCCTAAACCCGCTTGCCACGGGCTTTTGCAGCCGGCACTGCTGGCTGCTGTGACTGCAAGGTGCACCTTTAGGGCACCTTGCTTTCTCCTGCTCTCTTTTAGATGGGGTGGGTTGCTTTTAAATAGAGGAATAAAGGGTTGCTTAATCTTCCTCACAAATCGCCTGTGCGGGCTTTTATCCGCCTGAGGGCAGCAATCCCCTACGGGTATCTGAAAGGGCAACACGGGCCGTTCAGGCGGATCACAGTGGCTAACCAGTGCCGACAGGGTCAACAGGGCCGATGTTTTTCACACTGGGGCAGTTATCGATTTTATCGTCACTAACGGCACTATCGGCACCAACATGAGCAAGTGAGATAAGGCGGCTGCCGTTGCTGCGATGGCAGCGAACCGTAAGCCCTTTCAGATAAAGCAGGTCTTGGTTTTGCAGCAGCAGGCGTGAAAGTGTACGGTAACTTATCTTTTTTTCTTTTCTGCCGATAAGCTCCGCAAGCTCCGTAGGCGAGCCTTGGTATTCTTTTTTATCTGCCATAAAATCAGAGATAAGAAACACAATATCGGGTAGCAGTAAATCAGGGTTATCCTTGCTGTCTGAAATAAGTTCCCAAACATTGTTTTCGTTTCGTTCCAGTTCAATTTCTCTGTACTCTATATCTCTGCCGATACAAGAAAGTGTTGCCTTGCCGCTGCCACGCCTTTCTTCCACCAGTGTGAAGCTTGTATCAACAGCACCTGATAAACCTGTGGTGCCTGAGATACGATTAAAAGGGTCATCATCTTTTTGTTTTCTGAGATGATGAATCAATAAAATTGCAATCTGATTTTTATCGGCCAGTTTTTTAAGCATAGAAAGGTCTGCATAATCATTAGCATAGGAATTATCCAATGCCGGTCTTCGGATCATTTGCAGGGTATCAATAATAATCAGCACGGTTTCGGGGTGTTCAAGGACAAATTGTGTGATTCGTTCCTCCAGCCCTTCTCCCAGCCGGAAGCTTTCCTCGCAGAAATGAACATTAGAAGGAGCATCGTCGGTAATATCAAATAGGCGGTTTTGAATACGCAGGCGGCTGTCCTCAAAGCATAGATATAAAGTTGTTCCTTGTTTAACCGCATTACCCCAAACAGCTTCACCCTTTGCAATGGTTACAGATAGCCAAAGGGCAAGCCAGCTTTTTCCTGACTTAGGCGCACCGGCTAATAAATGAAGTCCGTTTGACAATAGTCCCTCTACCACAAATTGAACTGGCTCAAGCGGTTGATTCATAAGCGTTTCACCGTCAATGGTGTGAAATCTTTTTTTCATTTTTATCTTCTCCTTATTTTAGTATTGAAAAAACACCCCCTACTATTAAGCCGATAAAACAAAGGGTGTGAGCGGATTTATTTATCCCTCTACCATTAATCCGGTTTCAAAGGGCATTTGGACCAAACTTTTTACAAAATACCCTCTACTACTAATCCGGTTTCAAATGAGGTTCTACAAAACTTCTTCCACATTTTTCAAAAATAGATTGCTCCATTTGGGAAAATAAAGCAGCCATCGGCTTAAGAACTTTACTCAAGCTAATGGCTGCTGTCATAGAGGCTCAATTATCAAAAGGTGAATGCGAATTAATAAACACTACTTATTCACTTAGGTTATATACAATATAAATATGCATTTACAGAATTAACATTTCTAAGACACAAATATTATTGTCTTATCGCACAAGATGGATTATAATATATTAAACGAAGGCAAAGGAGAATGAACTGATGAAAGTTACTTACAAAAAACTTTGGAAGTTATTAATAGATAAGAATCTGAAAAAGATAGATTTACTAGAACTTGCGCCTATTAGCACATCTACCCTCGCCAAGCTCGGAAAAGACGAATATGTGAGCATGGATGCACTTGTAAAAATATCAACTGCTTTAAATGTTGATATCGGCGACATTATTAGCCTAAAAAACAATACTGCCGAGGGGGATAACTAGAACATGATCTATAAGATGATAAGTAAAAAAAGAGAGGCATGGCTTGCCTCAAAAGATTGTCAGATAACTGGCCTTGTTAACTATATTACGTCAACCGGTAAAATGAGGGATGCTCAGGTAGAAGCTATTACGACCTATCTATTTTTGAAAATAGCCTGCGATAACAAACCCCTATATCAGTTGATGAATGCTGGTTACCTTAATAATATCAATATACAAGAGCTTGAATTAAAATCAAACACAAGAGCCTTTTTAAATAATAATCCCGGTGCGGCTGCCTTATTGGAATACGCATCGCTGACTGATGATGCTGGCACAATAATATCACCAAAGGTTGTTAAACAAATTAAAGATAACCCTGAAAGCATAGACTACAAATCTGTTCTAAAATCACTATTTTATGATATTTCCTACACGGACTACTTATTTAGTTTGCCAATGGGGGCAGGAAAAACATATCTAATGGCCGCCTTTATATATTTGGATTTATATTTTGCACAAAATGAACCGGATAATAAAGCATTTGCTCATAACTTTATAATCTTTGCTCCCTCCGGGCTAAAAACTTCTGTAGTGCCCAGCCTTAGAACCATACAGCATTTTGACCCATCATGGGTAATTCCCGAACCGGCTGCTTCAGACTTAAAACGTAAACTTATTTTTGAAGTTTTAGATCAAAATAAAAGCGCAAAGAAATCTAATAAAACCAAAAACCCTAATGTCCAAAAAATTGCTATCCACCAGCCTTTGGATAGCCTGTTTGGATTGGTTGCTGTTACCAATGCAGAAAAAGTTATTCTTGACCGTATTCAGGAAAAAGACGGGCAAATTATTATGTTCGAAAAAAGTGATGATGAAAAGGATAGGCAAGCCAACGAATTAAGAAATCTCATAGGTAAGCTGCCTCAATTATCTATCTTTATTGATGAGGTACATCATGATTGAACCCCAAAAAGGTCTTTCATAGTACATTTGTTTGCTCCCCTCTGGTA